>ENA-OSET01000339-OSET01000339.1-sediment-metagenome-genome-assembly--contig:-NODE-339-length-53442-cov-6.695999_pt1 | contig 53442 bp, 49 predicted proteins | sample MGYA00237882_ERZ534229 | MGnify/ENA primary metagenome ERZ534229 (study PRJEB26408, sample SAMN06266212) | sediment metagenome | isolation source: Hudson Canyon methane seep mesocosm | place: USA:Hudson...
AACGTATCGCATCAACTAAGACAGGTTCAATCACTTCAATCCAAGCAGTATACGTACCTGCGGATGATTTGACAGATCCCTCACCTGCTACAACCTTTGCTCACTTAGATGCAACAGTTGTATTGTCGCGTGATATTGCGTCTTTGGGTATTTACCCAGCGGTTGACCCACTTGATTCTACTTCACGTCAACTTGATCCACTTGTTATTGGTCAAGAACACTACGATACAGCTCGTGGTGTGCAATCAGTATTGCAGCGTTATAAAGAATTGAAAGACATCATCGCTATCTTAGGTATGGATGAACTCTCTGAAGAAGATAAGCTTTCTGTATCACGAGCTCGTAAAATTCAGCGTTTCTTGTCACAACCTTTCTTCGTAGCAGAAGTATTTACCGGTTCACCTGGTAAGTATGTTTCCTTGAAAGACACTATCAGTGGTTTCAGCGGTATCTTGAATGGTGAGTTTGATCACCTTCCAGAACAAGCTTTCTACATGGTCGGGTCAATAGAAGAAGCAAGCGAAAAAGCTAAGAACATGTAGTTTATGCCCATCTAATTTGGACGAATTGTCTCAATTAGATGGACTCGAATAACATGTTTATTTAGGAGGTTTTTATGGCAATGACCGTACATCTAGACGTAGTAAGCGCTGAAACCAGTATTTTTTCTGGTTTAGTTGAAGCTATTCAGATAACAGGTAGTGAAGGTGAGCTAGGTATCCATCCTGGTCACGCACCTTTGTTAACTACTTTGTTGCCAGGAATGGTACGTTTAGTTAAGCAACACGGTGATGAAGAGAATATCTACATCAACGGTGGCGTGCTAGAAATACAACCCGGTACAGTAACTGTATTGGCCGATACCGCTATTCGTGCAGAAGACTTAGACGAACAAGCAGCACTAGACGCGAAAAAACGCGCCGAAGAGCACATCGCCAATCCAACAGCCGATTTTGAATACGCTGAAGCAGCCATTGAGTTAGCTGAAGCAATTGCCCAGTTAAGATTGATTCAAAAACTGCGTAAGTAATCAAAAAACGTTTTATAAAAACCCAGCCTAGAGCTGGGTTTTTTGTTTTACCTAATGAAATTGAAAGTTTCTATCCTAATTATGGTCTTAATCTGCATGGATAGTGTATTTAAACTATATGTAATGAGGATAATTCACATGAAACTAAAACTACTTTTACCGATTATCGGTATGTTTGCATTTCACGCCCCAAATGCAACTGCCGACAAAGCTATTTTTGCTGGTGGATGTTTTTGGTGTATGGAATCAGATTTTGAGAAGCTTGATGGGGTAACAGATGTTATTTCAGGTTTTACCGGTGGCACCTTAGCCAACCCCACTTATGGTGGCAATCATACCGGGCACTATGAAGCGGTTGAAATTACTTACGACCCTAGCAAAGTGACTTATCAAGGTTTACTCGACCATTATTGGGTGAACATCGACCCATTTGACGAGCGTGGGCAGTTTTGTGATAAAGGCTTCAGCTATTTAAGTGCAATTTTTGTAGGTAATGAAGCAGAAAGAACACTGGCCGAAGCGTCCAAAAAAAGAGTGATGAAGCAATTCCCAAAACAAAAAGTCATTACCCCAATCTTGCCCACTACAACCTTTTATCCCATAAAAGGTGATGAAAGTTATCATCAAGACTATTACAAAAATAATCCAGTTAGATACAAGTTATATCGTTGGAATTGTGGTCGTGATCAGCGACTCAGAGATATTTGGGATGATAAAGCAACACACTGATCATTAAAGTAAATATTCTCAGGATCTGGTTCGGCCGATCTCTTAAATCTTAAGCCTTCACTGTTTATTTTTTAAAGACAGCCAATCGATGCGATTACCGCTAGATTGGCCAATTTTATCTTTGTTTGAAATACCTTCATTTGAATTGGTTTCTAAACCCAGTAAACCGATCCAGTCACCTTACTGTTTAAGTGTTTTTCTACCCAAATAGCCAAACGTGCTGCTGCCTGAATTGACAAAATACTAGATTTCATCCATTAAGCTAGGTTGTAATGCCTCACTTAATTGAGCGAAATGCGCCCCGATAATAGCCAATTGCGGAGAATAGTGGTCTGATTCAAGTTTACCCTGTTTAATCACCTCTTCTAAGGCTCTAAATGCCGCTTCAGACTGCTCCAATGCACAATCATAGGTGGCTGGGAAAAACTTATACAAATGCACTAAGGCACTGTTAATTTCATTGTTGTCTAGTGCAGCGGTTAAATCTTTAAGTGTCTGTTGTGAATGTGCAACCAATTCAGAAATCGCCCGTAGAAAATTCTCAGCACTATTATGGAGTTTAACAATGCCCTGTGCGATGTCGACTCCCGGTAGATCGATACATTGTTTAGTTAACGCTATCGCTTTAGGTAACTCGTAGGTCACTGCTATTTCGTCATCTTGCAATGCACAGTGTTCAATATCAGCAAATTTTTGACCTATGATATCGAAACCAAATGAACCTGCCGAGCCTCTTATTCTATGGGCAATCTCGCTAATAATGGTTAAATCACGCTGTTCTAGCGCTTTTTCTAAATTATTAACTTGGTCTCTTAAATCTTGTTGATAGTCTTCTATTAATTTCAACATATCGCCATTTTGAAGTGGATTATCAATATCCCCTTGTTTATTAAGATAATGAGACAGTTTACTAATAAAGTGATGACGAGAAATGGGCTTGGCTAAATGGTCAGAAAAACCTAGACGCATATAATGTTCGATTTCATGTTTCATATTATTGGCAGTAAGCGCGATCACGGGCGTGTAATTACCGGCTGCTCTAATTTGCTTAAGTGCTTCGGTACCATCCATTAGAGGCATATGAATATCCAGTAAAATTAAGTCAAATTTCTGATAAAAAACCGTTTCCAATGCTTGCTGGCCGTTTTCTACTTCAGTGACTGTTATATTCATTCGTTTTAATAGAATGGAGATCAATTCGCGATTGCTAGGATGATCGTCTGCGAGTAATACCTTATTGCCTTGAAAATTTGGTAATGCCACAGGTTGCACAGATTTAGTTGGAGTAGACTGCCATATTTCTCCCACATTATTTATCCATGGAGAATTCTGTACAACCGACAAGTCTATATTTAGGGTAAAGGTTGAGCCCTTTCGAGGTGTGCTATCTACGCTAATGTCGCCACCTAACCCATGCGCTAAACGACGTGAAATACTCAAACCTAAGCCCGTGCCACCGAAGCGTCTATTGATAGAACTGTCAGCTTGGGTAAAGGGTTGAAATAGCTGTTCCTGCTGCTGCGCTGAAATGCCTTCACCAGAGTCTTTGACTTTTATTTGTAAACGATTGTCGACCAAACCTACCGACAAGCCTATGTAACCTTGTTCGGTAAACTTTATCGCATTATTGGTTAAGTTAAATAAAATCTGTTTCAAACGTGTTGGGTCGGTATTTATTTGCGCTGGTAACGGGAACTCATACTCTAAATGAAAGGCTAGGCCTTTGTCTCTGGCTCGTTTACCGACAATTGACTCTATTTGAGCTAACACAGAGAATAAAGGAGTAGGTATCGATTCAAAGTCTAGTTTGTTGGCTTCTATCTTACTGATATCCAAAATATCATTAATAACTCTTAATAAGTGATTACCGTTTTCAGCAATGATTTTTGTCACGCGCTCTTGTTCTGCTTTGTCTATATCACCTAGTAGTATGCCGTCGGCATATCCAATTATAGACGTTAAGGGGGTGCGAATTTCATGGCTCATAGTGGCTAAAAAACGGCCCTTAGCATCGCTGGCTTCAATTAGGTCGCTATTGGTTTGTTCGAGCTGCAGGTTGGCTTGTTTAAGCTGCGCAGTCCGATTTTCGACGGTGTGTTCTAAGGTGTTGGTCAGTTCAAAATTTTTCTGTGTGACGATATTCAATCTGTCTGCTAATGCAAAGGCTAAGAATATTGCGTCAATAGCCCCTCCTAATAATGTGACTAATTCGGCGTTATCCAGTAAATCAGGGATCAAGCCAATATTCGCTGGCAAGATAAATAAAGCTGGAATTAGCAGTGACATAAAAGCAATAACGAAATAGGCTGCTGGTCTAAAACCCTTAAGCCATCGATGTACTCCAGCGAAGGTTGCCGCGACTACCCATATACCAATTGTGATTGTTGCTAAACTGTGTGCATAGCCGATTAAAAATACTGAAGATGGTAACAACGCTAAAGAAATGAATCCGTTTATCTTCAGTAGTTTTGCCAGTCTCGGTAAGTATATTTCCAGCTGCAAAAATGTCGTACAGAAATATGCGCCAACCAGTGGCAGTATAAAGAAAGGTACATAAGTTAATTCTAGCAAGTGCCAATTGAATAGATTATTAGGCACTTGAAATACTAGCGCCCATCCAGAAAAATAAGTAAATAGATAAAGTGCATAGTAAAGGTGGCTTTTTTCCCTCGAGCCAGCATAAACAAACAGGTTGTATAACCCAAGTGCAAGTAAAGTCCCAAGGGATGAAATTACAAGTACTGTGTCAAACAAGACCAATTGTCGATATTCACTTTTACTATGTATTTCGACCCGAGGTTGGGAGGCATAGTAGCGGCTATCTAAACGAATCAATAGCTGGTAAGGCTTATTTACTTCCAGCGTTAGTGGACGCCCATAATGAAAAGCATACTCGCTAGGCTCATAGTAACCGCTGGGTTGGTGCCAAAGTAACGAATCGTCGTAAAGATAAAAATCAATATTTTCTACAAGACTATTAGTGACATCTATGACCCAGTCACGCTCATGTGATTGAGGGGCAATGGTTAAGTGGTACCAATACGTACCGCCGGTGAGTTCAATTTCATTTGTTGCATTTAGAGAAGATAACCAAGCAGTTATTTTGTTAGTTTGTTTTGGAGGTAATATATTGCTATTTGACTTGAAAACTTGGTATTCGAACTCGAGCGTTTCTCTTTGATTGGTTTGTTTGGCATCTACTTCAACTGCCGTTGCCAATGCACAAGTACCCATAGTTATCATAAACAGTAATATGTTTACATAAAGACGGCACATCATTTGAGTCTGTTTGTAGTCAGTAGGTATCAACTTATTATTTTCCAAAATCGTAACTAAATTCTAGCAATGCGCGACGGCCTTCACCTTTATTGCTATTAACCAAACCTAAAAAATCGATCAAATCAAATCTCAGAGTGTCATATTCAGTATCAAATATATTCTTCACGTTGAATGTAATCTTCCATCCATAACTTGCATTATGATAAGAAATCGCTGAATCCCATAGAGTGTATCCAGGTTGCTGAGTATAAGGACTTTGATTCTGGTCAAAGTATATTTTTGACTGGTAGCGGCCCAATAAATTCAATAACACAAAGTCATTATTAGCTAAGTTAATCTGGTACCCGACTACTGCACTCGTTTGAAACTCAGGCGTAAAAGGTTGCCTATTATTAGATAGTTCTTTCCCTGTGGGGTCAATATAGTGCCCAAATTTTGCAGTTGCCATATATCCAGTGGTCAAATTAATATGAAGTTCAGGTGTGATTTGCCATTCAAATTCAGACTCAATACCATTTATTGTTGAATTTGGAATATTTTGTAGAAGTTGTAGGTTTGGCGCATCAGGTATGCTTGACGGCTGATTAATAAACACTTGTTGATTGCGATAATCGTAATAAAAAGCAGTGACACCTATTCTGGCACTTCTATCCCATAATTCGGATTTGCTGCCTATCTCATACGAGTAAAGAGTTTCAGGTCCATAAGCAGCCATTTCTGCTTCAGCCTCGGTGAATAAGAATCCACCATTAAATCCCCCGCTTTTATAGCCACTACTGGCACTGGCATAAACCGCCCAATTATTTGCAAGTTTGTAGGTGAGTGCTAATTTACCAGACCACTGATTATTTTTGATTGAATCTGTTACCGACCAAAAAGGAAACGTCAGACCTTTAACATTATCATTTTGTGGAATGTTAAGGTCAGTATTACTGGTAAAACTAATCTGTTCATTGTTGTAACGCAAACCCGCAGTTAAAGTTGTTTGGGATTTAATGTTAATATCTATTTGGCCAAAAATCGCCTTCGACTCTGTGTCTATAGTGTTGTTGTAGAAATATTGGGCTGCACCTGAAGTGGGGCCAGAAGCACGAAAGTCTCGTAAAAGATCAATGCTATTTTGTTGTTGTATATTTTCTTTTAATAAAAATATGCCACTGATCCAATGTAATTTTTCTTGCTCTCCACTCATTTGAAATTCTTGGCTGTATACTTGATTATCCAATCCAAAAAAACCAACGCAAACATTAATTGAACTAGCATCACAATGAATTTGGTGCTGTCGCTGTAAATCACTAAACGCAGTTATTGAGGTGATATTGATGTTTTGATCCAGCTTCCAATTAAGTTTTAATCTAGCGCCTAACTGTTCAGTGCTATGCGGGCTATCATTGTCTACAGAAACATCTCTAAATTCATTCGAACCGTCACTAAAACCAAAGGCATCTGTACATACTCCACTAAGTGCTTTTTCTGCACTACAAACAGTACCTTCTTCTAAATCTAATACACCAGTATGTCCGTATGGTTGGCTGATGCCACTCCAATCTGCAGCGCTTAATTTAAGATTTAAATCAAAGGAGTCGGTATTCAAACCATACTGCCATCTAAAGGTGTTCCGCTTAATCCCTTCCTGAGGAGCCGGTTCAAGGTTATTAGTTGCTGAATAGTCATAGTCCACATGCTGGAAGACAACACGAGATGCGCTGTTATCACTAATTGGCAGGTTGAGCATACCTTCTATTTTCTGGTAAGCGTCACTGCCCACACCTATTTTTGTATAGGCAGAGAATTCCTGTTCCGGTTGATGGCTAAAAAATAATACTGCTCCCCCGGAAGTGTTGCGTCCAAATAATGTACCTTGTGGGCCTCTAAGCACCTCAACTCTTTGAATATCAAGTAATTCAGCGAATTGGCTATTGACTGAACCGCCAATCACGTCATCGAAATAAAAACCAATAGGCGATGTATTGGAGGTGTTGTAGTCAATCAACCCTACTCCACGGATATTCACTGCTGGTGGAGAGCCAGCACCGGCATTTTCCGTAATAAAAACGTTTGGGCTCAAACCACTAATTTGATAACTATCTTGAATATTACTATCTTGCAGCTGTCTTTGATTAAAAGAGGTAACGGCAACCGCTACCTCTTGAATATTTTGCAGACGTTTTTGTGATGTGACTTCAATAATTTCAAGTTCAGCGGTTTTTTCAGCAAATACTGAAAAATTCACACAAAATAAAATTAACGAAAAAAAAACAATTTTAAGCACGGAAACCTTAATATCATGATTAAGTATCCGTACTTAACTATAAATTATTCAATCGTACATTCTCACGGTTTGTTACACTTTTTACAATTAAAACATGAAATAAGAGAAAGTTATTTGTACAATTAATTGAGGCTAAAAGTCTTTTTCTCCAGTAATTATTTTGGGATGACCGCATATGGCTCTTGATGTTTGCATACCTGCCATGGTGGCCGCTTCCACACAGCCAGCATTTAAGCCTATTTTAATCCAATCACCAGTGATATAGAGGTTTTTAAAGGCAGTTTTATCTGTATCCAACCTATGTTGTGTGCTGTCTTTAACTGATAATACGTAACGCTCAGAAGGGTCAATATTGGCCCGCCAAAATTGACTGTTAAACCTGTTTTCAGCTGATTGGCAATCCAAATCGACTAAAACGTTCCAATCAAAACTCCCATCTCCAGCAACCTTTGGCCATAAATGATGGATTGAATTAGTCAGATTGCCAATGGCGTTCTGTTTTACTTTTTCAGACCATACATTTGGGAACTGGTAGTCGCTTGAAGGTGGGTAGCTATCTAAAGGGAGTGCGCTACAGAAATAGGCAACATTCTTAGGCTCCTGATCTGCTGGCCAAGTTTCCTTGTCCAATAACTGATCCATAGATGCCCAAGTATCAAAAGGTTCGACAAAGGCACTTAATACAGGTTCTTCTCCACTTGGAGGAGTATTAGTCCAACCTAAATCAGAAAGGGATTTATTTCCCCAAACTTGGTAGGCCTGAGTGGCAACTGTTTTGACCTTATCTGACATTGTTTGCAAATTCGGGTCTTGTGCAAGTAATGTAGGGCAGAGATGGGGAAGTGAGGCTATTGATATTCCATATATGACCTTGTCAAAATCTACACCTTTCACTAAGGTCTTTTGCGGTAACGATTGACCAAAATTCTGCTTGTATATTTCTGACCAATTACTCCAAAAAGATTCTAAGTTAATTTTGTTTTCTTGTAATAGCGCCGCTTGTACAGGATTTAGTTGATCGTAATTTGGCCTGTCAGGCCAACAATCTAGATCCTTAACATTTACTAAAGGGTTGTATTCTTTTACTCCTTCTTTCAGGGCGACTTGTTGAGTCAGGCGTATTTGTTGAATACTATCGCTATCTGCTATCACCTCTTCTACTTTATTGAAAAACTCAAATTTAACCCCGCGAGCTTTTAGTACTTGGTAATAGGGTGTAAACATAGTATCTCCCATACCTGCTTGCATCTTCCACATGATAGCGCCCTTATAATTCAAGGCTATTCTCATCATGCTGCGCAGTATAGTGCCAGCTTCAATATTGGGTTTTGAAAAGTCGCCTTTTTCATAAGCAAAAGTTAGGTCGTAAAAACCACGAACAGGGGCCGACTCCACCGTATATTTTACGTTGGCGCCATGTTTTGTCAGCCATTCTTGGTAGTCGTATTTATTAATGACATCAAACCCTTCAGAAAACACCCTATCTTCAAGCATGCCTATTAAAATAGTGATACCTAGATCAGCGCTGATAAATAGGCGACGTAAGTTGTCATTGCTATCTAAGATCTCTGAAAACTCTTTGTTTAACCAACGTCTTAGACGTTTCACTAAAATTTAATCGCACTATGATCTTCACTATTATGTTCAGTTAGATTCTTAGGTAATGCGGCCATAAAACTCTCAAGATGATCAAACGTATCTTTCACGTCATCAACTAACTCTTTACCTTCAATTTTAATGAAGTTGGCAATTTTTTCTAACCAAGAATCGTGGTCGTTATCGTCATCAGAGTCTTTCTCGGGTAATTTGGCGCTAGAAAGTGCATCTTTTTCTTGTCGAAGATCATGTAAAAACTTTTTGATCCATATATAAGCCGTTCGAAATAAATCCCACAGATCCAGACTTTCGTCCATCCCTCCCGGGATCTGATCATTAGTTGGAAAGTCTACAGGCCAACTTTTCCATTCGTTGTTAATCAGTTCCTGCAATACGATATAACTGTGTGGTTTAAACGCTTCTTGCCAAGTTGCTAAAGGAGTTCCTGACGGTCTATCAAGCTCTTCGTAAGCTTGTTTTATACTATTGAAAGCGTTGTCGTAGAAGCCGAACCAAATGTGCAAGCCATGTTCTTCAATACGCTCAGCATAATCAGCATTGCGACCACTGGCTCCTTTCCCGCCGATTCTCCAGCCCATCTGATACAGAGTAATATCATAGTTATTTTGCCAATCAGGTTGATTGGTTAAATGGAAGGCTGCGGTAATTGCACTGACCCCACCACCTAAAATAGCGATTTTTTCGGGCTCAATAACCGAGTTATTAACTAACTCTTCGCCAGGTGTCACTTCAAAGTCGAAATGTAAATGAAATGGTAATATGGCGGCTTGAGAGCCTAATTCAAAACCTAATGTTTCAGCCAACGGGAAGCTGTCAACTTGGTGTAAGTTAAGGTCATATTCACCACCCAAAAGGCTGACAGAATGTACTTTTTTGACCACCGCTGGTGCGGCAACTATTGCTTGGTAAACGGCCTTTTCGCCGGCGCTATCTGGAAACTGTTTGAGGAATAGTTGGTCAATTTCGGGCTTCAATAACATTTCAAGTGCTTGCTCAATGCCGTGAACATCTAAGTCAAGGAATTCGGGCACTGAGGCTAAAAATTTTCCTGCTTCTACAAGTAAATCAAGAAAATTTTCCAGCTTTGTTTCGTGATTGGCTGAGTTTCGCTTCACTTCCATCAACATATGCCAATCAATTTTCGTGTCAGGTGAAAAAGGCTGAAAGGCATTAACGGCACAACTGAAATAGTCAGGTTCTTGATCGGCAGTAGGAATAGAGTATTGACAGAGATATTTTGGATAACCAAATAACTCCCGACCATTAATAAGTGCCATCGCACTGTCTACAAAAAAATGATGAGGAAACCAGTAAACGTGATCTAACTTTAACTTGCCATCGACCTCCTTCATGCTGCCGACCATAATCCAGGTGATGATATCTATTTCAGAAATAAACCCTTTATTACGGTCGACGTCTATTGCCGAATACGCCTTATTAACTCTGGTATATGTGGTTAAAACATAAGGTGATAGGACCTTAAAACACATTCTGTTATTTGCTGGTCCATTCAAACAAGTATCAACAGTACTCTGCAAATTGCCAAGCTTGCCTTTGACAAAAAAACCATACATTTGTGCATCATTTAGTACCAATGGTGTATGCATTAAGACGTTACTTTTCGAATAGATAAAATTAGGGCGTTGGCAGTTTTTCATTCTGGTTTGGTTCCATTCCATTATGACTTGTTGGGTTGAGTTTTTACCCTAACAAATCATTAATAAAAAACCGAATGCTTTTATACCAATCAGCTCAAAATCGGCAAGGGCTTTTCTAAAGGATGAGCTTTAAACAATCTGAGTGAATAAATCTTTTTGCTGATTGGAATTACTCAGACATTTTTGCCTGTGGTTCTCTAAAACACTTTTGCTGCATTTTTGAGAACAAAGTCGTTAACGGTTTACAATTAACCTTGTGAGTATGTTCAAGTACGTACACCACAGATTCTAGTGTGGATAGACTACTTTCCTGCGTTGTTCGCCTAATGTGGTATTGGTTTTCTGGGGGAGTGGAAAAATGCCAGCTAGCGCATTGTTGTAACCAAGGGTTTAGATGCCATATTTTAAGTGCTTTACGCCATGACGCATCGATGAATATCACATTATGCTTTGCTGGAAAATGTTGTGATTTTTGTGCTGGTGAAGAAACCGTCTCAATCGAGATACTTTGTTCGTGAGGGTAGACTAAACAGTAGTTTTGCGGCTCACTCGAGACCTTTTCAGCCAATTCCGCCCAGTCTTGTGGTGTCTCTCCCAGTAAAACGGACACATGTTCTAACCCTAAAGTTAATAGTTTGACGGTGTTTTTTGCATGTTTTGCTTCTTTAGGGTGCTGTAAAATAATGATGTTGAGTGGTGCAGTGATCGGGCTTACCCAAACACACAAGCAGGTACTCTGCGGGTAGCTACACTTTTTACAAACTTGTCTTTTGTTGGTTTTTTCAGTCATTATGTTTTAAATATTTAGGCCCATTGCAACTTATGCTTGGTGTTTGTGAGTAGGCTTGTTAAATTTGTTAGCCTATGTCGTTTGTGCAACTTTGCGGCTGCCTCTAACTAAAAATATGTGCTCACCGGAAATTGTTTGATTAAATTAGCTAGCTGTTTATTTACTTTAGGTTTGTCCCATGTCATTTAACAACAAAGTTGATTACATGCCAAATCAACCTTTTGCCAATGTCGGCATAGATCCATCAGAAGACCAACATAAGAGCTTTCAAAAGCGAAAATGGCAGGTTTTGATTGCTACATTTTTATTGATTTTGATTATTGCTAATGCTGTGATTTGGAGTCGAGCACCTATTTATCAAAGCCAAGCTATCTTGCATTTTTCTTATACATCACAAAACGAAATACAGCTTACTGAGCTAGCCCAAAGGCAAATTACCTTGCATCAGCAAAGGTTAAAAAGTAACAGTGTACTGAGCTTAGTGTCCGACGAACTCGCACAAAATCAGATGTTAATGATTAACGTACAAACACTTTTTGATGCTCTGACGGCAGAAGCAAGTTTGACAGGGCGTATTATTACTTTAAAAGCTAACGGTACCGAGCCACAAATTATTAAACCAATGTTAGATGCATGGGTAAAAGTGTATCTGCAATTAGTTGAATCCGAAATGCAAGAGAACAACAGTGAAGAGTTGCTGGTTGCAGACGAACGATTACTGCTACTGGAATTGAAAATATCTGAACAACAACAATATTTACAATTTTTTGCCAGTGAAAATAATATTACCTCACTTGAAAGAGATGAAAATCGAGCCTTAAGTCAGACTAAAAATCTAGGGAATAACCTTGACAAAGCCTTAGCCGATGAGTCACATGCTAAAGCGTTATTGAATAGTTTGCTTGAAGCCACAAATAACGGGCAAATTATTATTCGACCAGACGACAAAGCAACAATTGATGCAACAAAACAAAGTCTGCGAGAAATTAATGCGAGTTTGTCCGCTTTATCTGAAAAGTATACTCAAGCTTATTTAGAGCGAGATCCCACTATTGTCGCTAAGCAGAAAAAAGTGCAGCAGCTGCAGATTCAGCTGGAAGAGCAAATACAAACCAGCCAAACAGACTATTTATTGGATGTACAACGTGATCTGAGCGCCGCTAAAGGTAACGTTCAGCAGATGAATACTCAGCTTGTTGAGCAAAACAAACTCGCCCAAGTGTTTAGCCAAAATCTAGAGCAATTTAAAAGATTAGACGACGAATTAAAGGCACTTCAATTTCAGGCTCAGACATTAAAAAATCAACAAGTCGCACAAGAAGTGTCGAAACCCTTCGATGCCAAGGTTTCGTTACTAGAGCCAGCTTTTATTCCTGATTTTGCCGTCGGCCCAAACTATCAGTTTAATAGTCTAATGAGTGTGATAGCGGCAGTTATCGTGGCTATCTTAGCCTTATTGTTGTTTAGTTTTATCTTCAAACAAAAAGCGTCAGGCACTTCAAGTCACTTTGTTGTGATCCCTGGGCAAGCTGGAACGAATGACTATTCAAACCTTGGATATGCGCAAAATAGGCAACTTGCAACGCCCGATCCTCGGCTATCTGCCGAACCCGCTAAATTAACATCCGTACCTCAAACATTACGTTTATTAAGCTTTGAAGAGTGCCAGCTGCTTTATTCTGTTGCCAATAAACAAGGTAAGGCATTAATAGGCCTGACGTTAAGTGGAGTAAATATTGACGAATTATTGTTAGTTGGGAAAGCGAATTTCGGTCAAAACTATTTGCTGTTACAGATAGATAACTCGTTTTCTCGCGCTATCAAAATGCAAGAAAATCTGGCTGATGTTGTGCAAGCAATATGTCATAACTTAGCCGCGGAACAAACAATTTGGTCGAATATCAACAACCAACAAGACTTAGTGCAGTTATTGGTAAATATTGGACATGATGCGCAGTTGGCTTTTCCGGAGCAACTATCACTTCATGTTTTACGGCATACTTATTTAACCTATTTAGCCAGTCAAGGCGCAAGGCTCAACGATATTGAGCAGGTAGCTGGATATACTTCGCCAAGCGATTTAGCGCTATATCGAAATGTAAACCAACAGGGCAAGTTGCTTGATTTAGATCAGATCAATATTCAATATCCTTTTGTAGTGACAAGTTGAGCAGTTGTTATGTCCGAGCACCCTCAATACGCTAAAATTTGGCGCACTGTGCAGCTCATCCCTTTAGGTAAAGTGGCGAGTTATGGCCAAATTGCCGATCTTGCTGGGTTACCTGGACGGGCGAGGTTAGTAGGCAAGTCACTAGGTTTTGTACCAAAGGATATGCAAGTACCCTGGCATAGGGTGTTACGTTCCTCTGGACAAATTGCCTTCCCCAAGGGGTCTGAACAATCACAGAGCCAAACAGGCTTATTGCAACAAGAAGACGTCGCTGTTTTTAACAACCGAGTCAAATTGAGTCTTTTTCAATGGCAACCTGATTTGGCAGAAATGCTATGGAAATTAGAGTATTAGCTTAGTATTCTGCATAGTTAATCTTGCTCTTAAGGGGTAAATCAGATATTTTTGCTAACTATTTTGTGAATTCACCTACTCGAGATTTTTGTTGTGTTAAAAACCTTTGATATAGACGACGTTGAAGAAGGGATGTTCGTTGACTCTATAGCAAAACAACAGGGGAAATTTAAGATCACCAGCCGTGGTAGGGTCACGTCTCTTGCCGCCATAAGTCAACTCAAAAAGAAAGGTATTCTGTCGGTTGTTGTTGATATGAGTAAACAACTGAAGCCCAAAGTGGTTGAGCAAGAAGAGCCAGAAACACCTCCTGAAGAGCCTGAACATAACATTGAAGTGACTTTTGAAGAAGAACTTGAAGTCGCCACTAAGCTTCATGCCAAAGGTAAACACCTACAAAAAACAATGTTAGAGAGTGTGGGTAAAAATCTACCCGTAGACATTGCCATTCCAGAAGCATTCACTAACAACCTTGTATCGTCTATTGATCGCAATCCAAATGCTTTGATGTGTATGACAAAAATACGAGAGAAAGACACTTACCTGTTGGAACATTCGTTAAACGTGGCAATTTTGTTAGCCAATTTTGGTACACATGTCGGTTTAGATGAAGAACAAATACAAGAATTAGCGTTGTCAGGTTTTTTACATGACATTGGAAAAATTAAAATTCCGGATGAAATATTACATAAACCTGGGCGTTTGACTGACCAAGAAATGACAGTTATGAAAGACCATGTGTATTACGGCACAAAAGTGCTGATTGAGATGGGAATTCCTGATTCAATCGTTGAGACTATAGTCCAACACCACGAGAGACTTGATGGTTATGGTTACCCTGATGGCCTACGAGGTGATGAAATCACTCAGTTTGGTCGCATGATTGCTATTGTAGATACCTATGACGCGATAACCGCAGACCGATGTTATAAGGTGGGTATGTCATCTAAAAAAGCGTTACAAATTTTGATGCAAGATGCACCTGAAAAATATGATGAGGGGTTAGTAAAACAATTTGTGCAATGTATCGGAATTTTCCCCGTTGGCAGTTTAGTCAAACTCAACAATGAAAAAATAGCCATGGTACTCAAGCAACATCCAGTACAAGCCACTAATCCTGTAGTCAAAGTTTTTTATTCGATTCGAGGCAACCATTATTTGCAGCCCAAGGAAGTAGACTTAGCTACATCCAGCAATGGCCTCAAAATTGTTGATGCGGTCATCGCCAGCGATTTTAAGCTGGACTTCAACAAATATTTTAATGAATCAATAGTGGTCTAGGCCAACACACTCAAAAACTCTCAACCTTTCTTAAGCCAATTCTAGGTTAACTATTTTTCGCTTCTTTCAATATGACTCTGAGTTGATCAGTTGTTACATCAGAGGGGCACACCCCTTTGTTGACCAACTCTTCACGAATACATTCAGGATCATTAGAAGAAAAACGAGGGCTGTTTTTCTGCACGTAACGCGTTAGTTTTTGCTGCAATTTTCGAGTTAAACAGGACATCTGTACATCTTAACCAGTTAAAAGTGAAACATAATTTATGGGCAAGCCATAGATATAAGAAATTTATATAATGCATCTTAATTTCTATACTTTAAATTATAATCAAAAACTGAGCCAACAAAATTTTAACAATATAATTCAATAAGATAGATGATTTTAAATTATTGAAAAAATCGTACCTGTAAAAATAACTGACAACTATCTATGCTTATCTAATTGAATTACAGGGATTATTTGTAAATTAATTGTTAATTTAAATGGCTTTACGTTGTGCAAACCGTTTAGGGATACAACTGTATTATGCCGCTGTCACCCGCCCAGTCACCTACCATCCAAATTTGCTCAAATGGATGATTGACGGGTACATCGATACAATGTTGCAGCGCTTTAATTTGTGGTGTTTCCCATGCAGGATGAGCGTTACGGATTACTAGCCATACCCGATTCGACTTGTAAGATTTATGAGATTTGTTAATTAAAATTCGGTTCAGTGCATTTAGTAGCCGCTGATTGGGTTTGAACATTTTATTTAAATTGCGCAGCTCCAAAATGGTTTTATCATCCAGCTCATGACCTAAAATTTGCCTGGCTTCTGCTTCAGAGCCATATAAATGAGCGACTTCTATATCCAAACGCTGCCCTTCGAGCCAACAGGACACATCTGGTTTACGTGGGCGATTATGCCAAATGTGACGTATTTTTTTACCACTGTCGTGTTCATACCAGCGCATAAATATTTTTGCTGCTTGGTGCTCAAGAACAATTTTTTCACGTTCACTGTTTTTAAATTCTGCCACCAACACCCACCTAAAAAACATCCAATACATTGCTATATAAACGCTCAGTAAAGAATAACACAGCCTTGAGCCAGCGGGATAAATTGAGCCAGCGGGATAAATTGAGCCAGCGGGATAAATTGAGCCAGCGGGATAAATTGAGCCAGCAGGATAAATTGAGCCAGCAGGATAAATTGAGCCAGCAGGATAAACTTGGTTTCAGAAGGCAAAGCAAATAATGTGCTGCCACAATGACTATTCTGAAAAATAAGCGACAACTTATTATTACGACATGGTGAGAAATACATAATTATCTACACACTCCCTGAATCGTGTCCGCAGCAGCAAGACTGCGGAGCTTGGCTCAAAGGTGTCGGTATCTATTCCAACTTATTTAAGTGTTTATTCTATATTCGCGATCTGCTCACGCATTTGTTCAATTAGTACTTTTAATTCTACTGCTGACTGCGTTATGTCGGTGTTGATGGACTTTGAGCCTAGGGTATTTGACTCGCGGTTAAATTCTTGCATCATAAAATCCAATCTGCGGCCAACTGCGCCGCCTTTTTTGAGGATTTTGTGGGTTTCACCAATATGTGATAACAAGCGGTCGAGTTCTTCGGCTACGTCTACTTTTTGTGCCAGCATTACCATTTCTTGTTCTAATCGTGTTGCGTCGAGTTCAATTTTGGCTTCTTCGAAGCGAGCTTGAATTTTCTCTCGTTGCCATTTGATTACATCTGGCATGTGAGCTGTGACTTTTTCTACTTCTACATTAATGCCATCTAAACGTTGTTCGATCATGGCTTTAAGGTTAGTGCCTTCGGTTGCGCGAGCGGCGATAAAGTCAGTGAGTGTGAGGTCAAATTCAGCTAACACATCACCTTGGATACTGTCCATATCGGCTTCTTCGGCAGAAATAACGCCAGGCCAACGTAATACATCAAGAGGGTTTACACCGGCAGATTGGCCGTGGGATTGCACCCAGTCTGCGGCGTGCATCACTTGTTTGGCTAAGTCTTCGTTAAGGCTTAATTTGCCCACTGCCGCGTCATTAGCTACAAAACGTAATGAACACTCGACTTTGCCGCGTTGTAGTTGTTTGCGAAAACGTTCGCGCAGCACCGGCTCCATGCTTTTAAAGTGCTCAGGAAGACGGAAATAGGTTTCAAGAAACCGTTGGTTAACCGAACGTATTTCCCATACGGCTGTGCCCCAATCGGCTTTAAGTTCACGGCGGGCGAAAGCTGTCATACTGTAAATCATAAGATGTCCTATTTACTGCGACTCAATATCTGAATAGGAATCGCTATGTATTTCTGTGTCTTTATATTAACTCAATCCAATATGTTCGTTGTGCTCTTTTTTGCTTAATAGCATTCGAGGACATTTATTTATATTTCAATTCCCCGTATCCAGCTCATTGCGTTATAATCCTGCGCCATAACCATCCCCCCAATAATTGTGGAGTACAGCATGCGTCCAAGTGGCAGAACAGCCGGGCAAATTCGTCCCGTTACCATTACCAGAAACTTTACTTGTCACGCCGAAGGTTCTGTCCTAATTGAGTTTGGCAATACCAAGGTGCTTTGTAATGCATCGGTAACAGAAGGTGTGCCTCGTTTTATGAAAGGCCAAGGTAAAGGCTGGGTAACCGCAGAATACAGCATGTTACCTAGAGCGACTCATACTCGTTCTGACCGTGAAGCGGCTCGTGGTAAACAAGGCGGTCGTACTCTTGAAATTCAGCGTTTGATTGCACGTTCATTACGCGCAGCGGTTGATTTAAAGTTGTTGGGTGAAAATACTATCGTTGTTGATTGTGATGTTATTCAAGCTGACGGTGGTACCCGTACTGCCTCTATCACCGGCGCATGTGTGGCACTAGCCGATGCATTAAGTTGGATGCGTGCTAAAGGTATTTTAAAAGCGAATCCAATTAAACATATGATTGCTGCTTTATCTGTTGGTGTTTACAAAGGCGTCGCTATTGCTGACTTAGAATATCTTGAAGATTCTGATGCTGAAACAGATATGAACGTTGTAATGACCGACACTGGTAAATTCATCGAAATACAAGGCACAGCTGAAGGTGACCCCTTTGATTCTGATGAGCTAAATGAAATGTTGGAACTGGCTAAAAATGGTATTCGTGAATTGTTCGATGAGCAAAAATTGGCTTTGAATTAGGACGGTAAAATGCAAGATTATCAACGTAACTTTATTGAATTTGCCCTAGCACGCAATGTTTTGAAATTTGGTCAGTTTACCCTTAAGTCCGGTCGAACTAGTCCCTACTTCTTTAATGCGGGTTTATTCAATACGGGTGGTGATTTGGCCAAGCTCGGTCAGTTTTACGCGCAAACTTTGCAAACATCTGGTATCGATTACGATGTGTTATTTGGCCCTGCCTATAAAGGTATTCCTATCGCCACTACTACTGCTGTGGCGTTAGCAGACAAACACAACGTAGATAAGCCTTATTGTTTTAATCGTAAAGAAGCGAAAACCCATGGTGAAGGTGGCAATTTAGTCGGCAGCCCGCTTGCAGGTAAAATCATGCTGGTGGATGACGTTATTACTGCAGGTACTGCCATTCGTGAGTCTATGCAATTGATTGAAGCAAATAATGCCCAGCTTGCAGGCGTGTTAATTGCCCTTGATAGGCAAGAAAAAGGTCAAGGTGAGCTGTCTGCTATCCAAGAAGTTGAGCGTGATTTTAATACTAAAGTGGTGTCTATCGTCAGCTTGGCCGATTTGGTTGACTATCTCAGCGATAAACCTGATATGGCCGAGCACTTAGCTAATATCAAACAATATCGTTTGGATTACGGGATATAGTCATCGATGGGTAATGTTAGTGCTTTTGATGACGCCAATTACCAATTAGACGCGATAGGCTTACGCTGCCCAGAACCCGTAATGATGGTGCGCTTAAAAATACGTGAGATGCAAGTTGGCGAGACAGTTACTGTAACCGCCGACGATCACTCCACTACTCGAGATATCCCCAGCTTTTGCCGATTTATGGAACATGAGTTGCTGGACTCACAAAGTGTTAATTCTCCCTATCAATATTTGATAAAAAAAGGCCGCTAACTTAGCGGCCTTTTTTTATCTACAGAATCTTATCTAATTGGGTTTGCGGAACTTAATAGTCCAGCGATCTGTATTGCCAGTGACCGATTTAGCGCCCACTTCGTAGCGTAATTCATCATCTGCGCGATAGTGTAAGTTGGAGTAGTCAACCAGTTCAAAGCCAGCTTCTTGAATTTCTTTAATCGCTAAAACAGGGTCAACACGGCGACCGTTAAAGGGATTGGATTCTTCCATATGGCGAGCAGTGTGATCCACTACAGCATAAACACCGCCTGGCCTGAGGGCTTCGAAAGCCAACTTATTCATGTGGCGACGACCTTCTTCACCAAAGTTATGGTAATTGCGAAAAGTCAGCACCATATCTAGATCTTTTACTTCAAGTGAATCTGCGTCTAATGAATAAAAACGTTCGCCATCTTTTCTATATAATTTTGCATCTTCAGCGACAATTTTTACTTTTTCGAAACCAGGCTTTTCAGTTAAACCTTTAATACGCCCTGTGCCCATCGCAGCATAATACTGACCTTTTTCACTTACTACTGGGGCTAAAATTTTTGTGTACCAGCCACCACCAGGGATCAGTTCGATAATTTTCATATCATCACGCAAACCAAAAAACTCTAAGGTTTGTAAGGCTTTTCGGTTTCTATCACGGTCGGTTTCTGCTTCGGTTCTGATTTCCGCTTTTAATGCCGATTTAATTTTTTCTGCGGTAGCGTCAAAGTTATCAGCCGCTATTGAGCTGACACTCACTGCGAGTAACAATATGGGTAGAAGTTTCTTCACTGATGTATCTCCATTTTTTTTATTGTTTAAAATTGTGAAAGTGGTTTAGCCTATCGCTGTTACAGACCGTTGAAATTAAACATAAATTTCAAATTAATCAACAGCCTACTGATGTTTATAAACCACACCATCTTTCATCACAAAACTTACCTGTTGTAGTAGTGATATTTGCGCTAAAGGATCACCTTTTACTGCGACTAAATCGGCTAATTTGCCCACTTCGATTGTACCAAGGCGGTCGCTAATTTTTAGTAAGTCAGCTGCGCTTTGTGTGGCACTTCGAATGGCTTCAATTGGTTTCATGCCCGCTTCTACCATCAAAACAAACTCTAGGCCGTTGTCACCATGAGCAGACACGCCAGAATCAGTGCCAAACGCAATTTTCACTCCAGCTTCATAAGCTTTGGCAAAAGTTTGTTGAATGAGTGGACCAATAGCCGCTGCTTTAGGTCTAACAAGGTCGGGAAAAAAACCATCAATTTTGGCTTTTTCTGCAACCCAGTTTCCAGCCATAATAGTTGGCACATAATAAGTGCCATTCTTTTTCATTTGTCTAAATACTTCTTTATCCATGTAGGTGCCGTGTTCGATAGAAGTAACCCCTGCTTTGATAGCGCGCAACATGCCTTCTTTGCCATGGGCATGTACTGCGACCGTCATACCATAGTCTGTAGCAGTTTCTACTATGGCGGTAAGTTCGTCGTCCATAAACTGTGGGTTTTGACCATTTTTAGCCACGCTTAACACACCGCCTGTTGCAGTGATTTTTATTAAATCAGCCCCGTCTTTATAACGCTGTCGCACTGCTTTGCGAGCTTCTGCGACACCGTTCACTACACCATCGAGAGGTCCAGGGTTACCCATAATTGACTTGCTGCGGCCATTAGTTGGATCGGCATGCCCACCTGTAGTCGCGATGGATTTGGCGGCAGTATAAATGCGCGGCCCTTTGACCAAGCCTTTATTAATCGCGTTTCTAAGAGCAACCGTTTCATTGTGGCCATCACCCAGATTACGTACAGAAGTAAAACCCGACATCAAGGTTTTTTCTGAATAGTGAACGCCCTTAATTGCATAATCTGCTTCGTTTAGGGTAAATCGTTCCATGTAACTTGCTGGACCGTTATGTTGGCTGGATATGTGTGTATGCATGTCCATAAATCCAGGCATCAGGGTGTAAGCTGATAAATCAATGACAGTGTCTTCGCTGCCACCTTCAGTGAATCCTTTGTTGATAGCGGTAATTTTGTTGTCGGTGACAATCACAGTTGCATTTTGAATGACTTTATTTGAGGTGCTGTCAATTAGACTGCCAGCATGAATAACCGTGGCAGCCATTACTGTACTGGCTATAAAAGATTGGGCTATCGCTGCAAAGATTAGCGTTGATTTTAAGGTTTTGTTTTTCATATTAATACTTCCTGTTATAACTCGCCAAGGCTAAAGCTGAAGTCACCGCTGTTAAGCATTAGATGGTGCTTACCATCTACTATTTGCTCTTCACCCAACTCAGCGAGTTGGTAAAATACATTTTGATGTAAACGAGCCCATAAGTTTCTGCGAACTAAAGCATAAGGTAGATATGCAGCTGTTTTTTTATCTGCAAATATTTGAATAGGATTTTCTGAACTAACAACTAAATCGTCGCCAGTGTTGGTTGTAAGAGCTAACTTACCGTCTTCTTTGTGCCATTGAGTAATGATAAAGGGGGCGTCTTCGACTTGAATTCCCACCTTTTCTACAGGTGTCACTAAAAAGTAATGATCGTCTTCGCGCTTTAAAACGCTGGAAAAAAGCTTAACTAATGCTTTGCGACCAATGGGTGTGCCCATGTAAAACCAAGTGCCGTCATGTTTTATTTGTATGTCTATGTCACCGCAAAACTCAGGGTTCCATTTATCCACGGGAGGTAAAGCCGCATTTTGAGAGCTGATTTGTTGTTGAAAAGCACCTAAGTCAAAACTCGCCATTAAAGCGTTTCTTTTATCTCACGTAATTTAGCTTTAATACGACGCATGTTTTCCGGTCCTGTGCGCAATAATTGCTTTTGCGGGGCAGTTAACGATTCTAGTTGGCTATCTGCAAACTTGTACATAACGCTATCAGTATATACTTCGACTGGAAAAGGTACTTCTGGGGTATCGAGTAATACATCAATGGCCTCTTCAAGCTTTTCATCAAAGCTGTCAGATGGGTTACCAATTTCAGCAAATATCCGTTCAATTGCTGGTTTGTACTCCTGATAAAGCTGCAATAGTGATTCTGTTTCGAGAGACTCAAGCACCTCTACATAAGGTGCATAACGTTTATAACTCGCAGGATCTATCCATTCTTTATCGGCTTGTCTGTATGTTCGAAATGGTTTGTCTGGTTGAACTAACATTCTATTGTTAGTGGCTATTTCTTCCTCGGCTAGTGTATTGGTCATTATAACGAAGCGCTCTAAGAGTGCGTCATTAACAAGCAAACGTGCAAAGGCATCATAATCAGATAAGGTTAATAATTTAGTTTTTACCGTGCCATCGCTTGTATCTAATGGCTCTGGCTCAGGAATGATTTCTGGTTCAGCTTGTTCCTTTACCGGGGCTGGGATAATAGCGACAGGTTGCTCTTCAATAATGGGTTCGACTGTTGGTTCAATAACAGGAGTGTATGGCTCAACAACAGGTTCAGGCTCAGGTTCGCTAGGCCAAAGCACAACGGCCAAAATAATAGCCAGTACTATTAAACCTATAGTGAAATGGGGAACTAACGACTTTTTCGATTCTTCACTCATGATTTTCCTGTTGACCAAATACCCTAAATTACACTAACACTTCAGCCTACTTAAAATTCCATCTAAATGATACGCGTAGATTGTAAAATACTGTAATTACATTCTTATCTGGACTGACCATTAAGAGGTAACTAAACTGGCTATGTGGTTCACCTAATTTTAACGTGTGTGGAAGTCTTTTGAATATTATTTTATATGCAGTGCCATTGTTTTTCCTGTTAATTGCTATCGAATTGTTATTAGAAAAAGCAAAAGGTACCGATTATTATCGTGTTAACGACAGTATAAACAGCTTAACTGCTGGTGTATTAAGCAGAATGACTGGCATTATCAAGCAGTTATTTCCCCTAACAGTATATGTGGTGGCGTATGAGCAGCTGGCCTTGTTTGAAATTGAACCAAGCTGGTGGAGTTGGCTCGGTGCCTTTGTAATTTATGATTTTTGTTACTATTGGAATCACCGGCTAGGTCACGAAATGAATATTTTGTGGGCTGCTCATGTCGTGCATCACTCAAGTGAAGAATACAATTTAACCACGGCTTTAAGGCAAAGTGGTAGCAGCGTGTTCAGCTGGATTTTTTACTTGCCTATGGCCATATTAGGCTTTGATCCTATTGTTTTAATCACGGTAGGTTCGTTAAATCTGATATATCAATTTTGGGTGCATACTCGGCATATTCCCAAGTTGGGCTGGTATGAATGGGTATTTGTGACACCTTCCAATCACCGAGTGCACCATGCGCAAAACCAAATCTATATAGACCGCAATTATGGTGGCGTGTTTATTCTTTGGGACCGAATTTTTGGTTCATTTCAAGAAGAATTGGATAACGATAAGCCTATTTATGGTATTCGAAAGGCGCTCAAAAGTTGGAATCCATTGTGGGCAAATGTGCATGTGTACAGTCAATTGGCCAAAGACTGCTGGCATGCAAAACGTTGGCAGGACAAACTACTGATTTGGTTTAAACGCACAGGTTGGCGACCTGCAGATGTTGAGCAAAATTACCCACTGAGTAAGGTTGATCTCACTAAATTTAGAAAATTCGATATTCCGCTAACGTTGATCAATAAATTTTATAGCCTGTTACAGTATTTATTGATTACTTTTGTTGGTTTGTTACTAATGATGAACGTTGCAAGCCTAACTTTAGCAGAACAAATTTTAGTGGTGATATTTGTTCTTTATGCCAGTTTATCCGCGGGCTTAGTGATGGAAAATAATCCTATAGCTATTTATTTAGAATGGGTTAAATATTTGCTAGTTTTAATTACTCTGCTTATGTATTCGTTACCTGAATGGATCGAATGGGCACTAGGAATTAGCATGCTCATAAACGTAGTGGTTTTGTTATTTAAAAAGAACGATATTATCAATTCAACTGGGCCTTTGATGGAGGCTAATAATTGAAAAAATCACTCATAGATTCAGCGCAATCGGTATCAATATAGAAGGGTTTGAAGAATTTTCGCCGATTGTCGCTTAGGTCCAAAGTACCTAACTTAATACACTAAATCAGTTTGTCGAAAAGTAACCTTAACTTAACGGTATAGTGACTCTAGTCACTCCATCACATTTTAGATAAAGAAGAATAATAATATGATATTTTTAAGATACTTAGTGCTCCCCTTTCTCCTTGGTAGCGTTGCGGTCATGGCTAAACAAGCACCATTGGTCTCAATCCCCACTCACGATGCTTTTTTCTCCAGTATTGCCCAGTACTGTGGCAAAGCTTTCGAGGGAAAAGTTGCGGTAGATAACCAGCCTAGTCCGGCATTTGAAGCCAAATTAGTTATGTTTGTGCGCAGCTGTAATGACGTTGAATTGCAGATCCCATTTTATGTGGGAGACAATGCATCTCGTACCTGGATTATTAAAAAAACTGGCAGTGGTTTAAGTCTAAAACATGACCATCGACATAAAGATGGTACTTTTGATCTTGTGACTATGTATGGTGGGCATACACTCGACGCAGGTTATAAACAAATACAGTCTTTTCCTGTTGACCAATATTCAAAAGAATTGTTTGCCGAACATGGATTGCCTCAATCTATTACCAATACATGGCAAATGTATATATACCCAGATTCGTTTTCTTATCGTTTAGTGCGTGAAGGAAGAGAGTTTAGAGTGGATTTTGATTTAACTCAGCCTATACCAGTGCCTGCTGCTCCTTGGGGATATGAGGAATAGATTGTTGTTTCACCACTGCACACCACCATAATGCATTGAGGCTAAACGGCCCAATTCGGAACCAGATAACAATGCTTGTTGTATATCATTGTGTCTAAGGTAACTGCATGTGAACCCAGCTTGAAAGGCGTCTCCACATCCCGTAGTGTCGACCACGTTTGTAGGCAACGCAGGCTGCGTAAATTGCTGCCCTTTATAAAACGCTATGCTGCCATTTTTACCTAGAGTAAGAACGATAAGTGATGTGTTTTTTGTAGATAAATTAGCTAGTTTTCCAATCATTTCTACATCACCACCGACATAAGCAATATCGACATTGGTTATAGTATCCGCCAGCACCTGAAAAGCAGGAAGATGTAAATAATCCACAATTAAACTGCTTTTGCCTCTTCTGGCTAACGTTTGCTGAAAATTAGGGCAGCTAGAATGGGTTGTCCAAATATCAAAATTAGAGATTTTCTGCCAGGTTTCCTCACTAATTTTATAGTTTTCGAAAACACCGCCATTCCAAGCACCTTCTTCTCCAAACCTTTCGCCAAAATCGTCGTTAATAATACGATTGTTAGCGGTATGCCCTTTAAGTATTTCCACGAGAGCAACATCAACATTATTTTGTTTTAGTAAGGAATATATTTTATTACCGTGATTATCATCGCCCAATGCACCTGCGAAGTGACAATTAACACCCTGACTCGAGAGCCGAATAGATTGATTGAGTGCATTTCCCCCAGCAAAATGTTTTTTCTGTTGTGGGAAAAAATCCATAGCGGCCACACTAAAACAAGCAGCTTTCATAGATATACCACGGCTGGAACTTCAATAAACCTAATGAGGCATACGTAAAACTGATCGGGAAATAACACCTTTTAAACCTTAGTAATTTTTAACTTGTGATTACTTTTCTCTGATTAAATTGGATTTTCAATTTATAGTGTCGTTAGTATTGACGTAACTAGTTGACAATTTGGGCGTCAATTATCCATTTTCTAGCTTGCTCAACAGATTCAAAAAATAGTGGTTTACTCGCTCTATCTTTATGGATATCCGAAAATAAAGCTTCGTAAAAAGAATGCCCTTCATCTCCTGGGAATACAAATGCACTAGGGTATTCAAATCCTTTATTTATTCGCCACGCCTGTAGTGCTTGAAGTTCTTTTTTTGCATCATGGGTAACGATGCACTCTCCTCGAAGAACAGTAATACATCCTATACACGCATGCCCCACATCGACTTGAATAGTTTTCATTTGTTCTATAAATGACAATACTGATTCTATATTCCAAGGCCCCACACCTTCGACTAGAATAATCTGGCCATCAAATGTAGTTTTGTATTGTCCATGTTCTTCAAAATTCACTTTAATTACCTTTAAACATGTCGAAAAAATGCTTCTTGTGCACATAACACATTAAATAAACCAATAGTCGGCTTGACGACTTTGTTAGGTGGTCCCTTGTCGATTCTCAAATAACGTTGCACTCAAGACTACTCAGAAGTAATAACTCTAATGGCTAGCAACGCCCACATTGAAAGTAAGATAAGCCAGCTAGAAAAATAAGCATAGACTCTTGGCCATATTTTGTTACTACCCGTATGAATATAAGTGTGAATTGCCCTTGCAGCGACATATGCCCATGCTAGTAGAAAAAATGGGAGCCCAGTCGTATTGACTGAAATAGCAGATACACAACAAACATAGAAAAGAACAGGAGCTTCATACAAATTAGTAAAGTTTCGCGCTAGCTTCGCAGATTGTTCTGGCTCAGCTTTACCTTGATAAATACTGAAATATGCAGGGTCAATTTCCCCTGCTCGGGCCAATTTTGATCGTAAGCTGAACAGCCGGACCAAGACAGAGAATGTGAGTAATACCATTGCGAACATGGGGAAAACTAAGTAGTGATTATTGATATCCGTATCCTCTATAAATTTTTGAATAACACTCTCAACTGAAGAGTGTTTAACCGTTTATTAGGTGGAAGTAGGGTTAAATATAAACACTACTCTCATTCTTACCTCAATATTCAGGTTAATTTTTTCTACAGCATTTCATAAATTTAAGCGTTTGAAAAAGCTAGTTTATATTTGTTGTTTTGTGATTAACCCAAGATAGGTATCTATTTAGAAAAATGTGAAAAATGATTATTGAACTACTATAAGGATAGAAACGTATTGCGTATCTATACTTTTAGCTAAATCTGAGATGGCCCTGTGCATCAAATCAAATACCAATTAAAGCATGTCTTAACTCAATCCCCAGTGGTCGAGATGTTGACTGTGCGTTCATACGAAATGAATATCTATCTTGTTGAGCTTAGAGTGGGTGATGAGATGGGGTTGGTTTATGAGGGGGATAGGCCAAAACGTTTTCATAGCACGCAGCATGTCCGCGATACGTTTGATAGTTGCATCATTTTGGCTGCACAAATGCTACACGAGTCGCCCTATGATGAGATGATAGGTAACCCTGAATCAGCACAAACTCTAGGCGCCTTGCCTTTCTCTATGGGCCAGCCGTACTAGTTTTTTGCTTGTAGTGAAGAGTTATCGCTTAAAGTTTTTCTTTAGTATTGTGGATAAATAAGTACGTATAATAAGCACCCATCACTACCATTATACCAATGCCAAGAATAGAGCCCCAAGCGACTGGGTCGTTCAATATTAGATCCCACATAATGATTCACCTTTGTTAGATAACGTTTTAACTAAGGTGATCTTATGCAATTAACACTGGCTCATATTGATCTAGATCAGTTTTGCGGCAAGGCTTTATTGAGTTTTAAATGTGAGTTTTAGTAGTTCAATTGAATCTGTAAATGTCAGTGTTTGTAATTTTCCTTTGCCTTCAACATTAATCGTATTGACTTGCTCTGGCCAAAGATCACGAAGTGCGTCGTGACGTATTGTCAGATTATCTAATGTGGTGGGTTGTGTGGTTTCCTGGTATACCCAAAAAAACTGACCTTCTAACTCAACGCCGACCATTTTTAATGGCAGTGGTTGTTGATTACTGGCAAACAAATTAAACCGTTGATTAACGTATTCGCCAAATTGGTTTTGAGTTTTTTTCGAGTCGATGATATCTGCATCTTTACCAAATATTTGTTTTACCGCGTGTTCAGCATCATGCACTCTAAAGCGGTGCATGATTTCAATGTTTTCAGTACGCGGATTAAACAATACTGTGCTAATCGCGGTTTTTTGCTGGTGGGCTGAAAGTGAGAACGCTGCAAACAGCAGCGCTCCTATCGCCCAATTTACGATTTTATTCATCGTTGTTTTGGTCGTCTTTTTTAATATCTTTGTCTTCTTTCAGCTCAGTTTTAATATCTTGCATGATATCGCGAGATACTTTTCTAGTGCTTTTTTTCCTTTTGTAAGCTTCGATACGTGACGGGATGATTTTGCGAGGGTAATGATTATTACTCACATCAACATCTGCAGTCTCCCAACGTGGATCAACAGTAACACTGACCAATTCTTTGTTTTTGTCAGTGATAATCATTTTATTCACTGCTTTGGGAGTACGACGCCAAATTTCTGCAGGAATGTATTGATTTTCCGTACTACCGTCAGCAAACGTGAGTTCCATGATGATTGGCATCACTAACCCGCCTTTGTTTGAAAACTCTAAAACGTAATAGTTTTTGTCTTCTTTTACTGCGCGCTCCAAAGCTGTTTTTTCCCAAGGTTTCAATTTTTTTAGGAATTTTTTATATTTATTACGTTCTTTGTTGGTCACGGTAAAACGATCGTTTTCGTCATAAAAGTCTGTGATATCAGAAAAACGCTCGACCCAAAGATCTTGGCCTTCAGCTTTATTACGTTCGTCGGTTAACGACATAGGTTTGTCTAATTCTTCTTGGCGTAAACGATCAAAGTCTATATCTGGGTTTTTGGTATCCAAGCGCAACTTAGAAATTTTATCTAAGGAAATATCCACGTGATCAGTGCTGTAAAACCATCCACGCCAAAACCAATCTAAATCAACACCTGAAGCTTCTTCCATAGTGCGGAAAAAATCTGAAGGTGTAGGGCGTTTGTATTTCCAGCGCTGTGCGTATTCCTTAAAGGCAAAATCAAATAATTCACGACCTAAAATAGTTTCGCGCAAAATATTTAATGCCGCAGCAGGTTTGGTGTAAGCATTCGGGCCTAAACGTAATACGCTATCTGACTGAGTCATAATTGGCACTTGAGTAGAGGATTTCATATAGCTGACAATATCCCGAGGCTCTACACCCCAAGGAATAGTGGGGTCCCATTCACGGCCTGCAACACCGTCTAGAAAGCTGTTTAATCCTTCATCCATCCAAGTCCACTGACGTTCATCAGAATTGACGATCATAGGAAAATAGATGTGCCCTACTTCGTGAATAACCACACCAATTAAAAAGCGTTTTTCAGCTTGCGAATAGGTTCGGCTTCCGTCGTCTTGCAATTCGGTGCGAGGACCATTAAAGGTGATCATGGGATATTCCATGCCGCCTACTGGGCCGTTAACTGATTGTGCTACGGGATAAGGATAATCAAAAGAAAAACGGCTATACACTTCTAATGTTTGGATAACAGCTTCGGTCGAATATTTTTTCCATAAATCGCCGCCTTCTTTGGGATAAAAAGACATGGCCATAACTAAAGGTTGATCTGCACCACCTTGTTGATGACCACGAGCATCCCACATGAATTTACGTGATGAAGCCCATGCGAAGTCACGCACATTTTCAGCGCGGAATTTCCATGTTTTGGATTTGTTGCTGCCTTCTTTTTCATTTTCTAAGGCTTCTTCTTCAGTGACAACAAATACTATACGGTCAGCTTTTTCAGCTTCTTTTAAGCGTTTGCGTTGCGTTGCGGTGAGAACGCTTTTTGGATTTTGTAACGCACCAGTAGAGCTAACAATATGATCGGCTGGCACAGTTAACTCAACATCGTAGTTGCCAAATTCTAAAGTAAACTCACCACGGCCAATAAATTCTTTGTTGGTCCAAGCTTCATAATCTGTATAAGCATGTAAACGTGGGAACCATTGGGCTAACAAAAATATATCGTTACCGCCAACTCGTTCGTCATCAGGAAAATGCTCATAACCTGAACGTGCCGATACCGCATCTTCTTCAACAATATTGAAAGCATAGTTGATTGAGAATTCGACTTTTTTACCCGGCTTTAGGTGCACAGGTAAATCGATACGCATATTGGTACCAACAACGGTGTGCTTAAGGTTTTTGCCCTTATTGTCTTTAACCGCTTGAATGTCATAACCCAGCACGTTGTCGTCAGTAAATTGTTGGCGGCGTAATGCGCCCAAACTCATCTGTGCTGGTTTACTGCTAGAGGCTGTTGATGTGGCTGGTCCACGATTTCCAATGCCACCGAAGGTGGTAGTCATGGCCGACATAGAGTCATGACGAAATTTATTCTGATCCAACTGCACCCAAAGGTATTTAAGGGTATCAGGTGAATTATTGTGGTAAGTGATTTCTTGGCTAGCTTCAATTCGACGCTTTTCTTCGTCAAGTTTTGCTTTGATTTTATAATCTACTTGTTGTTGCCAATATTCATGGCCGGGTTCACCAGCCGCGTTACGGTATACATTGGGTGTAGGCAGTGACTCATCTAATTGACGAAATTTATCTTCAAAATCGCCTTTTGTTTGGTTAATCGCCGCATTTGCCGAGCCAATAGTTGCAAGCGACAGGACTGCTATCGTTATAAATTTCTTAAACATTGTATTCCCTGGTTGTCGTGATGTAGTAGTTAACGGCGTAATTTTTATTGTTATTTTGCCGTCGGCGGGGATCTTATTACAATTTTACTGACAGTTCTTTGCTGAACTAACCAGTATTAAGAACGTTTTGTTAGCACTTTTCGTTCAAAACCGTTGTTTTTGCATGAATGAATTGGTAAATAGTGTGTTTTTAGACCATAGCTTATAACTACATTAGCTTGTTAATCCCTTGTTTTATCGTACTCTAAGGGCATAGCGAAGTGAGGTGTTGTATGTTTAAGGTAAACTGGAAGCGAGCAGTGATTAAAGTAGGTAGCAGCCTGATTGCGCCTAGCAATAATCAATGCAGTCAAGAGTATCTAAGGCATATTGCACAATTTATTAGTGATAGCCGAAAACAGGGAAAAGAGGTTATTTTGGTCTCTTCGGGTAGTGTTGCTGCTGGAAAGGGTAAAATTGCTTTTAAACACCGCCCATCTATTACTGAAAAACAAGCCATGGCCGCAATAGGTCAAACCCAGATGATGGCAAATTGGGCGAGTTTGTTTGATTTTGATTGTGCACAAATATTGCTGACATCGGATGATTTACATAATCGCACTAGATACGTGAATATCAAAAGTACCTTGCGCGAGCTGCTAAAAAATTACGCCTTACCCATAGTTAATGAAAATGACACTGTGGCAATTAACGAACTAAAGGTGGGCGATAACGATAATTTGGCGGCCTATACTGCATTAGTAGCTGAAGCCGACACCCTTATCATTTGTTCGGATATCAATGGTTTATATGATGCCGATCCCAGAAGTAACCCCTCTGCTAAGTTAATACCTGAAGTCGACGTTATTGATGACAGTATTTATCAATTAGCCGGTGGCGCAGTGTCCGAGATGGGCACTGGTGGAATGCAAACTAAAATTCAAGCTGCGCAAAAATGCGTAGATTCAGGTATTCAGACTTTGATCGTTAACGGCCGTGACCCAGCTGCGTTCGAAACACTGGCCAAAGGTTATTCACCAGGTACTTTATTCAAGCCAAATAAAAGTTTAGCCAGTGCCCGTGATAATTGGTTACGACATACCTTAAAAGTGAAGGGGCATATTGAAGTTGATCAAGGTGCAAAACGTGCACTATTGGAAAAAGGTGCATCATTACTACCTTCAGGCATAACCGCTGTGAACGGGGCCTTTGTATCTGGTGAAGCGGTCAATGTGACCTTTGAAAGTAAAGTTATTGCCAAAGGTTTAGTTCTTTACAGCGCCAAAGATTTAGCCAACATACAAGGCTTAAATAGCCAAAAAATAGAAGCTACTTTAGGTTACTCATTTGGTGAAGCTGCCATCCATCGAGATGATTTAGTGCTGCTTTGAGTTTGCTGATTACATTATTTATACAAGGATCCACAAAATGAGTTTTTCGATTACAGACGCTGCAAAACAAGCTAAAAAAGCAGCTAGGCAAGTAGCGAATCTAACGTCTGGGCAAAGAAATCAACTTTTGTCAGATATTGCTGAGGCGTTGATATCTAATACATCATCTATTTTGTTGGCTAACGAGAAAGACTTAGCTGCAGCCAAAAGCAATGGTTTAGATGCCGCTATGCTTGATCGTCTAGCTTTAGATCCAAAAGGGATTCAAGGCATTGCCAATGCGGTGCTTGAAATTGCTGGTCAGCCAGATCCCGTTGGTTCAATTTCCAAAATTGAACGTATGCCAAGTGGCATTCAAGTGGGCAAAATGCGCATACCTTTGGGCGTGATAGCGATGATTTATGAATCACGGCCTAATGTGACCATTGATGCGGCGGCATTATGTTTAAAGGCAGGCAATGCAGTGATATTGCGCGGTGGTAAAGAAGCAATACATTCTAATTTGGCTTTGGCCAAATGTATTGAGCTTGCCCTAGCTAAAAAACACCTAGACCCAGCAGCTGTGGTGGTTGTGCCTGATCCCGATCGGGCAGTGATGAACGAATTAATGACGCTTAATGAATCCATTGATTTAATTATCCCTAGAGGTGGTGAAGGGTTGATTCGTTTTGTTTCTGAAAATAGTCGTATTCCTGTGATCCAACATTACAAAGGTGTATGTCATTTGTATGTGGATAGTGCAGCCGATGAAGTGAAAGCATTGAACATCCTTAAGAACGGTAAAACCCAACGCACAGGTGTGTGTAATTCACTTGAAACTTTAGTGGTACATCAAGATCTCGCCTCTTCGTTTTTGCCAAAGGCCGCCGCACTATTAGCCGAGCACAATACGGTTATTCATGCTTGTGAAGACAGCATTGAATACTTTGATGGCGCACAAAAGGCGACTGAAGACGATTGGCACGCAGAATATTTGGCAATGGAGATAGCCGTAAAGGTGGCTGACGATTTTGAACAAGCTATCGCCCATATCGAAGAATACAGCTCGGGTCATACCGAAGTGATTGTCAGCCAAGATTACTCTAAAACCCAAGCCTTCATTCGCCGGATTAATTCGGCTGTGGTGATGGCCAATGCATCATCGCGTTTCTCAGACGGTGGTCAGTTAGGTTTGGGTGCTGAAATTGGCATATCCACCAGCAAATTACATGCTTACGGACCAATGGGTGCTGAATCGCTCACTACCGAAAAGTTTATCGTGATGGGTGACGGCGAAGTCCGTAGCTAATTTCAAATGATAAAGACGCAACACTACTTGTTTGATTGGGGTGACACCTTAATGGTTGATCTGCCTAGTCAGACTGGTTCTATGTGTGATTGGCCCAAAGTACAAGTTGTTGACGGGGCTAAAGCATGTTTGCAGCGATTAAGTGAGCACGCTTATTGTCATTTGGCGACCAATGCCGAAGATTCTTCAGAAGCACAAATTCGCTTGGCGCTAAAAAGAGCAGGGTTAAGTGATTATATTGAACGTATATTTTGTCGTGAAAATCTTGGTGTCGGGAAAACAGCTCCGAGTTATTATCACAAAATAACCGAGCGCTTAAATGTCAGCCCAGAACATGTCACCATGATCGGAGACTCACTCGAACGAGATGTTCATCAAGCGTTAAAAGCTGGTATAAAAGTGGTTTGGTACAATCCTAATGGCGGTCAAGCTGAGTTCGACACTTTAACTATCAATAAGTTAAATATGCTGACTTAGTGAGTCTCAGATTTATTTAGGATAAAACAGTATGATGGTTTCATTGTTTAAGGGATCTATAAAGAAGAAGGTTGAGGCTGCACTTTCTTTGATTATGAGACAATAAAAACAAGCATGACCACTAAAGAAACTTAAGTCGTCACGATTATCTATTACTCATAACCCACCATTTCAATTTTTACTTATATGCCAACGCAGCCCGGCATTTTATGGCATAAATGTTGTACCACTAAAGTGGATAAATTGTTATGCCACCGTCCATCACTATTGACTGTCCTGTCATAAAATCACTCTCTTTTGAAGCCAGAAACACTGCCACGCCTTCCATATCTTCAACTTGTCCATAACGTCTAGAACACGAACGCCTGAGACATGCCTCTTTGAATGCCTCTGGTGTGTCCGTGGTAAAGTCAGTTTCTACATAGCCAGGTAATAAAGCGTTTACTTGTATTTGATTCGGTCCAAGCTCAACGGCAAGTGCGCGTGTCAGGCCAACCATTGCTGTTTTAGTTGTAGAGTAAGAAGCCTGAAAACCAGTGCCTATTATTGCTGCAGCAGAAGAATTAATAATCAGTTTACCGGGTGATTTTCTTTCTAGTAGGTGAGTAATCACTGGTTTAAAGGTATTCACCACTCCGTTGATATTTATATCCATCACCCGGTCCCAATCGGCCTTTTCGGTTTGATGTAAATAACCTCGTGTGCCTGAGCCCCCGGCATTGGCAAAACAAATGTCTACCTTTTTGAATCTAGACAAGGTGGCAGCAAATGCAGCATTTACTTGTTCAATATCTGTAACATCGGCTTCAAATGCCTCTACGTCAGCACCAAGAGCACGTAAGATAGCAATAGACTCGCGGTTTTTGTCAGGGTTTCGCCCCCATACAGCCACCTTAGCACCACACTTCACTAACCCTTTTGCAAAGGCTAAACCAATACCGCCATTACCGCCTGTTATTAGCGCGACCTTGTCCGTTAAATCAAACATTCTTGAATCTCTTGCTATCAACATTTTATTTCAGCGCCGTCCTTAACCGGACACCCCTGTAATCTATAAAATAAAAAAGCCCCACCAAGAGGTGGGGCAAAAATACCTGAGAACACAGTCCAGGATTTTTTACGCAAATTTAAAAGGTTATTCGAAGCGATAAGTGACACGTATACCGTAAGTCCTTGGGTCAAGATAAGTGGGCGTTCGGTAACGTCCAACCAATGAATTATCGACACCTAAACCTGTTACCGAGGCTTCGTCTGATGCATTTTTAATAAAAGCTTCAAACTCCCAGACATCGTTTAAATCTCTAACCGTTACACTTAAGTCAGTTTGTTGCCAGCTATCTTGTAAGTCCGTGGCAATGTTATATAACCTTGTATAAAACTCATCCTGCCAAAACGTTTGTAACCGGTACGCAATTTCCCAATCTCCAGCTAATCCGTGGGTATATTGAATACCAAACTGAATTGAACTTTCTGGTGAGAACAACAAAGTATTCCCTTTCAAATTAACTGGACCAGATCCGGAAGCGGCAGAAATATCGGGTGAGGTGAAAAACTCTTCATTGATTTCAGAGTCTAGCAAAGACAGGTTCAAATTCATTCGTAAGCCGTCTATTGGCGCAGCAACAAATTCAAACTCAGCGCCTTTTACGTCCGCATCAACGTTGGTATTAAAAGTGGTACCGTCACCTAAAATCCCACCCACTTGAAGGCCATCATATTGGTAGATAAAAGCAGTCACATTGGCCTGAAACATGCGGCCTGCAAAAGTGTTTTTAGTGCCCATCTCTAATGATTTGATGTATTCAGGATCGAAGGTTGGAAAAGACGACTCGCTCGCTCCTGGGTTAATACCTCCCCCTTTATAGCCACGAGACAAAGTACCAAAGAACAAGGTTTCATCGGTCATATCAAAATCTGCCGAATAACTGAGCCCGATTTTGCCTGTTACTTCTTCCCAAGCACCTTCACCGTCAACGAAGCTGTTGTCTAAATCAAAAGCGGGGTTGAGAAACGAAAGAGGAGAAATTGTTCGTGTTTTTACTTCTTTTTCTTCATCGGTATACCGCAGTCCGACTGTCAATTTGAGGTCATCACTAAAGTCATAATAACCTTCACTAAATACGGCCCAAGATTTAGTGGTTATTTCTGGCGACTGAAAGCTAAAAGTGGCAAGTTCATCAGGTAATCCCAGATAACCGACTACCGCTGTTAACTCTGGTAGGTAAAAATTGACAAAAGATTCACCGTCATAATCAAAGTAATAAGCACCTGCAGTAAAGTTAAACGGCCCCTCACTATAAGATGCAACTCTAAATTCCTGACTCATTTGCTTACTGGCACCTTCATCTGTGCGAACCGTACTATGACGTGTGGTTAATTCAGTTCTGCCGCTAGGCAATAGCAGAGTTTGTGGGGTCAACATGCCATCTGCACCATCTCCGCTATCAAAATCTCGTTCGGCCTGAAATTCTCTATCATGGTAAGCAGAGACTGATGTAAACACATAATCGCCAAACTCATAATTGAATTCAAACGAGACTAAGAGGTCGTCGCCATTAAATACAGGCTGGGTATCCATGCGCACTTGTCTTGGGTCGCTTGGGTTGCTACGAACAGAGCCATCCAGGTTGGTATTATAAAAATTATCACGTAAACCGTAACCCAACGCACCTAGTAGGCCAGACAAACCACCATTGGCCAATGCGCCGTCGGTATGACTGGTATTAGGGAATTCACTAGCCAGGGTTTCACTATTATCACAACCCAGAACTGGATCTGACTTACACAAGACACCCACCACCCCACTGCGGTCACTGTGCTCTTTAAAATACTGGACGAATAAAAACCCATTGGCTTCTTCACTAAATTCGAAGCTGGTTGAGCTGCGCACAGACCATTGGTCTCGTCCGTCAAGCTCTTCGAATCCAACGTCTTCAGCCACGTTCTCGGTGTAACCATCACGTTTCACCGTATTAAAAGCAAAGCGCTGTAAAACGGAGTCACTAAGAGGAATGTTAAGGTAACCTTTTGTTCTTAAGCCATTAAAACTAGCAATTTCTGTTGTTAACTCAGCTTCAAATATATCATCAGGCTTTCTTGTGAGTGAGTTCAGTACGCCGGATGTAGTGTTACGGCCAAAAAGTGTACCCTGCGGGCCACGTAAGACTTCAATGGATTCCAAATCGTAAAATTCGTTTTGGATAGAATTGGCCCTTATATATACGCCGTTAACATGGACTCCCATGCCAGGATCAGCAGTGGAGGAAACAGCGTTATTACCGACACCACGCACACTATAGCCTGAGCTACGAGATACCATAAGATTAGGCACGGCATATTGAATATCTAAAGCATCTTCAATATCCTGATCGTCTAGCATAGCGCGGCTAAAGGCACTGATGGCAATAGGCGTTTCTTGCAAACTGTTTACACGCTTTTGCGCGGTGACTTGAATGACTTCAAGGCCTTGGTTTTCTTCTTCTAAGTTATTAACTGCCTGCGCAACGTCTTGTGCAAGTGCAGAAAACGCAAAGGGCAATAAGGCAATGATACTCAACATTGGGTTTTTGGTGTTTCTCGCTGGCATGATAGGCTCCCAGTTTTTATGTTTGTGTGGTGATATTAGATTCAGACAGTAGTCATCTCGGCCGCTACTAAGCAATGTGTCAATAAGGTCAATTTATTGACAAAACGTTCAATAGTCAACCTGTTTAGTTGCAATTATGTTAATTTATTAGAAATTTTTGGGTTTGATATAAAAATGAAATTTTTAAAACATCAATATAAACAACAAATTAACATGATTTTTTGAAAGTATTCTGTTATTAACTTATTGTTAATTAAAAATTTACAGTTTTTATTGTACCGCCATCAACACGCAGATTTATCCCGGTTATGTTGGATGCAACTGGACTGGCCAAGAAGACTGTGGCGTTTGCCACCTCTTGTGCCGTGCCTAAACGACCAAATACCGACAGGGCTTGGGCCCGCTTATACAAGTCGGGTTTATGTTTTTCTACCCCTTGCCAAAAACCATTTTCATGATAGATCGGCCCCGGAGAAAGCAAGTTAACCCGAATGTTTTCTTTGCCTAACTTATGGGCCAATTGCGAGGCGTAAGAAATAAGCGCGGCCTTCATTGCCCCATATTCAGTTTCAGTCGGCATGTTTGCACTCATAATTGAGGCAATGGATGCGATATACACAATGGATGCATCTTTGCCTTTGCGCAGGTGTGGTAGCGCCAATTCGGTGGCCCTAATATGTTGCATTAGATCAGCCTCAAAGGCCTGTTTCCAGCGGGCTTCACCGCTATATTCATTGTTACTGGTAACATTAGATACAAACACATCCAGGCCACCAAGCTGTTCAACTGCAGACTCAAACCACTGGCCAAATGCCTGGGAGTCACTCACATCTACAGTGGCACCGTAAGCTGTTGCACCTTGTGCGCGCCAATCGGCGAGCGCGGCATTTAAGGCATCGGCTCCCCGAGCACAGGTTGCAACTGCCGCCCCTTCATTAATGAGTGTTTGCGCCGCAGCGTGACCGATACCGCGACTGCCACCCGTGACTATTACCCGCTTATTAGCAAATCCTAAATCCATACCAAGCCCTCATGACTATGTAATAAAATTGTTAATTTAAACCCTACATGGTATTGAACTGTTCGTCAATAAGGTTTACATTACTGATTATGCGGATAAAAGAAAAAACAACTTTTGTGTTGAGTTGTTAGCGGTGAGAATTAAAATGGCAAATAATCGTCGAATTGGTGTTTTACAGGGATTGCGGTCTGCGACCCTGCTAGGTCTGTGGTTTACGAATATGGTGATTGTACAGGCAGAAGAGTCAATTGATGCTGGGAAGATTTTCCAGACTAACTGCGCAGCTTGCCATTCGGGAGCCCTGCTCGAAGCACCCAAAGTTGAAGCTTTTAAACTCTATCCTCCCGAAAGAATAGTAAAAGCCCTAGAATCGGGTTTAATGAGTACCGCAGGAATGGCCTTATCCCGAGAGGAAAAATACGCGGTGGCTGAGTTTTTAAGCGGCAAAAAAATCGCTGAATCCAGCGCTAAAGTCACTGCTTATACCTGTAAAAGAGCCGGTATTGACATGCCTAGAGACGCAGCTGATTCAGTCTGGAATGGGTGGGGCGGTAAAACTGCCAATAGACGACATCAAGACAAGGATCAAGGTTTGTCACCGGATAATGTGGCTGCTCTCAAATTGAAATGGGCATTTGCTTTTCCTGAGGCAACAAGAGTAAGGGCACAGCCTGTTGTCACTCAGAATATTGTGTACGTTGGCAGTCAGGCCGGGATTGTTTATGCTCTTGATGCCCAAACAGGCTGCGTACACTGGGAGTATAAAGCCAAGGCTGAAGTGAGAGGTGCGCTTTTTTTACAGCAAAACACCCTGCTATTTGGTGACTTAGATGGCAATGCTTACGCATTAGATGCTCAATCAGGCGAGTTGAACTGGCGTAAAAAAGTACATAGCAGTCCATTAGCAGTAGTAACCGGTTCAGTGATCGCTGATGAGAATAAGGTCTATGTACCGGTTTCATCGCTGGAAATTATCCCTGCGGCGAGAGTGGACTACGAATGTTGCTCGTTCAGAGGGGCGGTAGTTTCCTTTGAGATTAAAACAGGTAAAAAAGTGTGGACCACTTACACAGTTGACGAGCCTAAACCTACCTATAAAACCTCGGCTGGCACTCAACAGCATGGACCTTCGGGAGCCCCAGTTTGGTCTGGACCAACTCTAGATGTGAAACGTAATTTACTGTATGCCACCACAGGGCAAAACTATTCAACTCCTGCTACCGGAACAAGTGACGCTGTATTGGCTATGGACCTAAGTTCGGGTGAGATAAAATGGGTTACTCAGGTCACCAAAGGCGATGCCTGGAATGGAGCCTGTTCCCGTAAAACGCCCAATTGTCCTAAAGAAGACGGCCCCGATTTTGATATAGGTGCTTCTGCGATGTTAACTAGCCCGGAAAACGGTAAACAACTGCTTGTCATCGGTCAAAAGGGTGGCATGGTGTATGCCTTAGATCCTGATGCCAAAGGTGAAATTGTATGGCAGCAAAGGGTTGGAAGCGGCGGTACCATGGGTGGCGTGCATTGGGGAATGAGCAGTGATAATCACAAGGTTTATGTGGGTGTGTCGGACTTGCCTACTAATAACCCTTACATCGTTGGTGAGCCTCGTCCAGGGCTGCACAGTCTAGATCTGCTGAGCGGTAAGTTTGTCTGGCGCACAGCATTGCCAAACGTTTGCCCCAAAGAGCGCAAGTTTTTATGTTTTCCCGGCATATCAGCAGCGGTATCAAGCTCTGCAGACTTAGTTTATGCAGGTAGTCTGGATGGCATGTTTAGAATTTTCTCTGCAGACACAGGTGAAATACTTTGGCAGTACGACACTAAACTAGCGGTAAACAGTATCAATGGGGTAAAAGGCTTTGGTGGCGCGATTGAAGCTGACGGCCCGGTTATTGCCAATGGCAATATCTATCTAAGCTCAGGCTATGACAAGTGGGGAGAAATCCCGGGTAATTTACTGATGGTGTTCTCACTTGATGGCAAATAAACCTTAGCTTGGCCTAAAACAAGATTCATCTAGCAATAAACCTAGAAATAAAAGCAAGTGTAGCGTGTTTGAAACTTTCATTTGGAGATAAATATGCATCTAATTAAAAACCTAACGACGGTGGTTTTTTTATCAATCGTTAGCTCGTCTGTTGGGGCGATAGAAATAGACAAAACTGCCACTATCAAAGATACCAAAACCACTATTATGGGGATCAATCATATTGGCTTGTCTGTGAAGAACCTCGATCAAGCGCTGGCTTTCTATCTACAGGCTACGGATTTTGAGCTAGTAAAACGAGAAAAAATATTCGCCAATAGCCACTCGGATGCATTGTATGGTGGGCAAAGCCTGGAATATGAAGTGGCGACCCTTAAAGCGCCCAATATGTTGTTTGAGCTGACTGAATTTGCCATTAATAAAGAGCTAAGATTAAGCGATATGCCCGCTCAGGGCCCCGGTATGACCCATACCTGTTTTCAATCTCCTAAAGCTGAATCCGGCTACGATAAATTTGTCGCCGCAGGCGCTCGTTTGCTCACGCCGGGAAATACCCCAGTTGACTTAGGCGGATACGGCGTAACTTATGCTTATGGATATGATCCAGAAGGCAATATGTTTGAAATGGAACAGCTGGATGGGAAAATTCTGGCTCGCGCCGGTTATGACAATGCCTGGCAAGAATGGGACAGCCCTATGTGGATGACACAAGTTGCTTTTGCCACCCCGGATATCGAAAAACTAATGGACTTTTATCAAGACGTATTAGGCATTAAGCCTTATCGAAAAGCCGAAATCAGCAAAAATCCCAAAATTGATCGTATCACCGGACTCACCGACTCAAATGTACTAGCTGGTTGGTTCAAAATGAACGAACAGTCAAAGATGATGGAGTTTTGGCAATTCAAAACACCTAAAACAGAGGCCTTCACCGGCCAGCGTAAAGCAAGTGATTTAGGGTATAGCTACTCTCTAGAAGTGGGTGATATTCAACAAGAGTACAAACGTCTTATATCTCTTGGCGTTGACTTGATCAGTGCCCCGCAACAAGTTGGTGGATATTGGCAGATGTACGCCAGAGATGTAGACGGCAATATATTTTCACTTCGTCAAGTGATCAAGGCCAATTCGAACTATTCCATTGTTAGCTTTGAGCTACCTGGCTAAGTGCCTTTTACCGATTTTGTGAAGTATCTGTAGAAAGGTAACCTATGTAGATCCATTAAAATGTGTGTGAAAGCTCACCTTCTTCTAATGATTAATGGTTTTATATGAATATTAGTGAAAATGTTGCCAATCGGATTGCACGATTCAAAATTGACATGTAGTCACCACTGTTAGAATTTATCGGCCCGATAGGGGCCACAACTGCGAGAATTCTTTTATGTTAGATAAGCGATATTCCAAATTAGTAAGCATTGCTTGCTACTTGTTGATTGCACCGTTTGTGCTGATCTCCAACCTTGCCTTCGCGGCCGCACCGCTAGCTGAGACCGCATCGACAACTGAAACTATGACATTAGGCTATGACTCCAAATATGCCACGCTTAATGGTCTGAAGTTTCACTATGTACAAAAAGGTGAAGGTGATTTAATCGTCTTTTTGCACGGATATCCCTTTTTTGGCGCGTCTTGGGACAAACTTCTGTCTCATTTTTCAAATACATATCATGTAGTTGCTCCAGACAATCGAGGTTACAACTTATCGGCAAAACCAGAAGGGGCTGAAAACTACAAAATTGAACTACTAGTAGAAGATGTAAAAGCCCTGATTAAGCATTTTCCAGCAGATAAAAAAGTTACTCTGGTGGGTCATGACTGGGGCGGAGCGTTGGCATGGACAACGGCGCAAAAATACCCCGAATTAATTGACAAGGTAGTGGTTATTAACGCCCCCCCTTACAATGTTTTACTGCACATGATTGTCAACAATGAAGAGCAAAAAAAATCCTCCGCTTATATGGAAAGACTCAAGAGCCCGAAAGTTGAAAAGGTATTTGCAGAGCATGGACCAGAGATGTTATGGCGTTATGGCTTTGACCGAGGTTATGCAAACGGACACCTAGACGACGAATTCAAGCAGGCATTTTTCGCCGCCTGGAATCAACCGGGTGCGCATACCGGTGCAGTGAACTGGTATCGCGCCAACGTACCTGCGGTAGCCGATATAAACGATTCGTCTTACTGGCCATCAAAAATGGCCAGAGTTACGGTGCCTAGTTTGCTGATATGGACAGAAAATGAACGCACCTTTGTGCCGGCTATGCTGGACGTAATCCCCAAGTATGTAGATGATTTAAGCATCACTGTGATCCCAGGCTCAGGGCACAGTCCGTTTTTTGATAAACCGCAGGATGTTATCAAAGCAATGGAAGCGTTTCTCAAGCCCTAAACATTGACTTGTTAGCATCGTTAAATGCTTCACCGTTGTATCTTCAAGAAACTACTAATTGTGACTGCCAATAAATAAGTAGGGCAGTCTGTTGTGCACTTTCGTACATTTTAAGAGCTGGGATATCGTCTATTCTTGCGAAACATTATTAATGGAACGTTTTCAATGAAATACCTTGTACGCATCTCTATTTCCTTATTCCTTGTTCTTATTGTTACTGCTGCACTAGGGTATGTTTATTTGGCTCCTGTCACTAAGCCAGAACCTGTATCATCAGATGCAACTCGCGTTTCGATAAATAGTGGAGACTTAATTGGTTATCAAAACGAGCTCGACGTGTCGGTCTGGCAAGGTATTCCTTATGCAGAACCGCCCATTGGCGACTTACGTTGGAAAGCACCACGCCCAGTAGCCCATTGGGAAGGGCAAAAGTCTGTCTTGAAAATTGGTCCTGACTGTGCGAGTCAAAGCTTCAAAACATCAATCGACAACAACCATTTTAACGGCAGCGAGGATTGTTTGTACTTGAACGTTTACGCTCCAGAAAAAGCGGAGAACTTGCCCGTATTGTATTGGATTCATGGTGGTGCAAACAATGGAGGTAGCAGCAGTAATCCTGTCTATGATGGTTCTCAGTTAGCATCAAAATTTGATGTTGTCGTTGTTAGCATTAATTATCGTTTAAGCGTTTTTGGTTGGTTATCACACCCAGCACTGCGAACCAGCCCAGACTTACCTGAAGACGCATCGAGTAATTATGGCATTCTTGACCAAATTGAAGGCTTAAAATGGGTACATCAAAATATTGTAAAATTTGGGGGCGATGCTAATAAGGTGACTATTTTTGGTGAATCTGCTGGTGGCTGGAATGTCATGGCTTTAATGGCTTCACCTCTTGCAAAAAACTTATTTCACGGTGCAATTGCCCAAAGTGGCGGCTTGGATATTGAGACCATTGCTAGGGCAGAAAACTACGAAGATGCAGGAGGTCATCAACATAGTTCTCGGGAATTTATTACTCAACTCCTCATAAGTGAGGGAAAGGCTAACGATATCGCTAGCGCTAAAGCGATACAAAACAGTATGACTACAACTTCCCTTGCAACATATTTACGTAGTAAAAGTACAGCAGAGGTTTATCAAGCTTTTCGTAGTGAAACCGGTGGCAAAGTTTTCAGAAATCTAAATTTAATTGGTGACGGCGTGGTATTGCCCAAAGCTATAGCGTCTGAGACTCTTTTTTCAGATCCAGCTAACTACAATGCCGTTCCAGTGATGTTAGGGACCAATCGCGATGAAATGAAGTTGTTTTTAAGCTTTAACCCCGACCATGTGGATATGTTGATGGGATTGCCCATCGGCATTAAGGATAGCAAGCGCTATGACAAATTCAGTCACTACGGCAGTAACCAATGGAAGATTAAAGCGGTAGATCGTTTAGCTGCTGTTATGCGCCAAGGCCAGGGCAACAATGTATTTGCCTACCGTTTTGATGCCGATGATTTACGTGATTTTGGTTTTATCGATCTAAAAGAGTTGTTTGGGGCAGCGCATGGACTCGAAGTGTCTTATGTGTTCGGAAATTTTGTCACAACGATGAGCCGTATTATCCACCCGACAGAAAATCATAAAGCAAGAAATGCGCTATCACAAACCATGATGTCATACTGGGCCGCTTTTGCCCACCATGGGACGCCTGGAAGAGGCTATTTCGGAAAACAAATTGAATGGTCAGCTTGGCAAAATAGCAGTAATGAAAATCGAGTGATGATTTTAGACACGAGTTTAGATGGTGGTATTCGTATGTCTTCTGAACAATTATATATGGATAATTTAAGGAAAGCATTTTTGACAGATACGAGTTTTGTCAACCAACAAGAGTTTTGTTCTGCATATAAATTGTTATTTAGAGGAAAAGATTTTGTGCAGAAAGAGTATGATTTCTTAGGCGAAAAAGGCTGTTCCGACGTCGAATCGTAGACAATGATTGCTTAACGCAATGCTTTAATGAGCGGTTTAAAACGAAAAAAATCTTCAAGTTAGCTATTTATTTTTGTTTCTTAAGCAGTGGTTTTAGCGCCGTATCGTAGTTGCGTTTTAACCCTTCAATGCTACCAATCATCATAGCAACGGTTATGTCTTCAATTGTTTGCCGGCTGACATCATGGCGGGTAAGGTAATGACCAGCCGCTGCAGGCATACCAAAAGAAATATCTATGGCGATTAATGCGATACCCATATCGATTCCAAAATGATCATGCACGATTTCAGCCACATATTTAACTGCTGTTCCTCGGCTGTATTCGGTGGGATCGCCATGCTCAGACAAACTAGGCTCAGCCGCTAATCTATCTAAGATTAAGCCTCGTTCGTCAATATAACTCAAATAAGCCTTGGTCGTTTGCCGGACCAATTGCTCAATGGTTTCAGCACCTTCTGCTGCTTTTGATTGGCGTATTCTTAAGCTTTTATATTCTCGTTTGAGTAAGGTAGCCAGCAATTCCTTCAAACTAGGATAATAAGCATATACCAACGACTTACTGATCCCAGCTTCCTGCCCCAGTCGTTCCATGCTTATCGCAGAGACACCTTCAATTGCAACCATTTCGGCCGCGTGATCAAGGATTAAATTTTTTCTAACCTCAGGTGAAAGTCTGGTGCGTGTTTTTTTGGATTCTGTCATAGCAATAGAACTGGCCCATTAGAGGTGAAAGGTGAGCGCTAATAGTATGGATGATAGTGATAAATGCAAGCTTTGTTAAGACACATTGGCTGGTTAATACTGTTCACTTACTCAAAAAATGAATCGAAAGCAAAATCATTACTTTGGGCTAGCTATAAATTTGGTTTTGGAGCTTGGTTGGTTTGCGTATATTGCTTAGGGTAATATCTAGAAACCCATTAAAGTCTCTAATTAGGTGTGACTGATCAGCATAATCCAAGTTAGCAGCCAGCTCCGTTAATGAAAGTTGTCTATTCTCTAACATTTCTAAAGCGTGGCTTAGCCGATATTTTCTAATTAACCACTTGGGTGGTAAACTAACATAGGTTTTAAATAAGCGTTGTAGCGTTCGCACAGATGTACGGGAAATGTCTGCTAGCATTTCAACGCGCTTAATTTCGTTGTTATTTTTCATCTGTTCAGCAAGTGCCTGCACGTTACTAAGTGCTGAGTCCTGCGGCATAACTATTTTTCGTAACGTTTCATCTAAATGGGTAACTACGTCTTTATCACAATCTGCATTGAGCGTATTTTCTACTAGCTTCTGCTGATCAAATAGCAAAATATCAGCGGCTTCAAATTCAGTATCCACAGCTTTATCTATTGGGCAAGGGAGTCGTTTGGCTAATACCCCTAAATTGAACTTCACCCCGATAATTTTGCCTTGGCCCTGCATGCAATAGTGATACTTTTTACTCACCGGCCCCAGCACTTTTGCACCTTGTTGGCTAATGACCAAGTGCATATTCGGGTCAGGCAAGTTTTGTTGATTGTGGGGCTGTTGGCCGCGCAAATCCCAATCCACCAGCCAAAATTGCTCAATTAAAGGCGCCAGAGTTGACTCTGGTAGGTAGCGCCTTAATTGAAAGTGTTGGGCACTGGAATTTGGGTGCAATACACCTGATATTTTTTTATCGTTGCTTTGCATTAATCGAATAATATGTCGTGTTTGTTCAATATTGACTGTCGATCATGCATTAGGGTATGGGCTGTTGATCTTTCATATATCATCGAGACTGAGGTCATTTATTTGGATACCTAGGCGTTTGCCTTGAAGTTTAGCCATTCTAAACGAAAGGTAAACAACGAAGGTAGGCGAATAAATGGCCCAGCCCGAAGGGTTTTCCTCAAAACGCCCTCACTCTGCGTTAAAATCTGTTTATTTGGATGGCCAAATTTCACAGATTTGGCCTTGATTGAGCACATTTTGAGAAAAATCTCGGTGACATATGAAAGATAAACAGACCATTGTATTTTGAGCAAACGTCATGGGGATAAATATGCACACTTTAACAGGGCAATTTCAGATAAAAGATTGGCAAGAAACTACTCAGAGTGAATATAAAGTAGGAAAACGTAGTTTAGCGAACGTTAAACTTGACTATACCGGTCATGTTACTGGGTCCAGTGAATTGCAGTATTTATTAAGTTATCAAGCAGATGGCAGCGCTGATTTTGTTGGATTTGAAAGTCTACAAGCAAGCGTAAATGGAACATCGGGTAGTTTAATAATAAGGCATATTGGTCGTTTTGTTGCTGGGGTGGCGAGCAGCCAATTTGAGGTGATCCAAAGCACCATTACAGATAAGCTTATTGGTTCAAAGGGACACTTTACTTCAGGTGAAAATGGGCAAGCTGAATACACTATTGAAGTCAGTTAGTAATGATTATTAGGAGGATATATGAGTGAAAAAATTAGCGGTGGTTGCCTTTGCGGTGTAGTTAAGTTTGAAGTAGAGAATGACTTTAAACGTTTCTATTTTTGTCATTGTCAGCAATGCCGAAAAATTACCGGTTCGGCCCATGCATCCAATTTATTTGCACGCCCCGACGCTATAACGTGGATAACAGGCGAACAACATAAAAAACAATTCAATTATCCAGACCGTGATTTTACCGTGGTATTTTGCAGCGAATGTGGTTCAGGTTTGCCTTTTGTGACTAAAAGCGGAAAAGCCTTACTAGTGCCTGCAGGTAGTTTAGATTCTGAGCCGAACATTCAACCCAATAACAATATATTTTGGGCTGAACGAGCTGCTTGGTATGACAATGGAAAACTGGCGACTACCTGTGAGGGTTTTCCCAGCTAATTAGTCTGAGCTTCACCGCTGGCAGTTTGTTCTAACATCGCATAATAAAACTGGATGGCGTTGAGGTAATCTTGCACCGAAATTTGCTCATTCAGACCATGGAATTGTTCTAATGTCTCTGGATTCAGTGACACCATCATAAAGCGATAAATATTCTTAGACAGGCTTTGAAAATGTCTTGAATCGGTTGCCCCTAAAACTAAATAGGGAGTGACGAGTACATTGTCGTCCAAGCGCCTTATTGAGCTTTCAATTAACTTAAATCCAATGTTATCGGTAGGTGATACAGCCGATGCTTCGTTGGCTAGTTCGGTAGCAAGTGTCACTCTAGGGTCGTCAATTACACGCTCTAGGTGTGCTTGAATACTCGCCACCGTATCGCCGGGTAATATCCTAAAGTTGACTACTGCTGTGGCAATAGTGGGCAGTACGTTTGATTTAGTGCTGCCTTGTAACATAGTGACCGCTGTTGTTGTGCGAGCGCTTGCTGCTGAACTAGGACTTTTCAGTAAGGTACTGAGTACCACAGGTTCAAATAACCATAAATTAGCCAAAGGTAAGCGCTGTGATAACGGCATTGAATAACCAATGTTATCGAACATTAAATCAAAAAATTCAGTTCGAGCATCAAAAGGGTTGTTTTCAACATTGACTATGGCACTGGCTAAAATACCCGCAGCAGTATGTGCTGGTGGTTGTGATGAATGTCCACCCTCTCCTTTAACAGTTAACCTAAAGTTAACGAAACCTTTTTCAGCCACACCCACTAGGCCTATAGGTTGAGTGGTGCCGGGAATAATGCCGTCGGTGATCACGCCGCCTTCGTCTAAGATAAATTCGAATTGAGTCTTTTTCTCAGCAAAATACTCAGCTATGGCTATTGCCCCTTCACCGCCTGTTTCTTCATCGTGACCAAAGGCAAAATAGATATCTCTTTGTGGTTGGTTATTTTGTTTTAGGTACCATTCAAGTGATTCCATCAGTGCAAGCACACTGACCTTGTCGTCAATTGCACCTCTACCCCAAATGATGCCGTCTACCACTTTTCCACCAAATGGTGGTTGTAACCATTGGTCTTTGGTTTGTTCGTCAACCGGTACAACGTCCATATGCCCCATAAAAAGTGCGGGTTTGAGTTGTGGGTTTTGGCCTTTTAAGTGGAAAACCATGCTGTAATCATTGAACTTTGTTAGCTCTGTTTTTTCGAACACTAAGGGAAAAGATTGTTGCAAATGTTGGTGAAAGGCTTGAAATGCCGAGTGATCTAGCTTGCTTGAATCGTCATAAGAAATAGTGGGAATTTGTAGTGCTTGACTAAACCTCTCTATGGCTGCGCTTTCATTTAATGTAATCGGTGTAAGAGATTCTGTGACCTGGTATTGGTTATTTTCAAAAACGCTAGTGGCGCGATAAAACAAAATAGCTACTAAAACAACAATGAGGAACGCGGCAGACAACAGTATTTTTTTCATTAGGTAGTCACTTATTCTTATTTACTGGGTAAACTTGTCAGCAGTATATCCTTTCACCGAGATTAATAAAGCCTTGTCTAACCCCGTTCTGTTTTCTGTTGTGGTGCTTATTTGGGGATCAACCTGGCTGGCCATTACTTATCAGTTTGGCGAAGTCGACCCTACTCTTTCGGTTGCTTATCGTTTTTTAATTGCCGCGACGATCCTATTTACCTACTGCAAAATCAAAAAGTTATCTTTGCATTTACCTACGCATATTCATGTCAAAATGGCTGCTGTTGGTTTGTGTTTATATACTCTTGATTACACGCTTTTATACCAAAGCCAGCAGTATATTATTAGTGCGATTGTAGCGTTGATGAGCTCAGGCATGGTGTATATCAATGTGTTGTTGCGTCGGGTGTTATTGAAAAAACCTATTCGCAGTGAAGTCATGATAGGGGCGACCTTGGGCATGTTTGGCATTGGTCTAATATTCTTGCCGGAGTTTGCCAAAGTCAGTGCTAATCAATATCTGGTATTGGGTATTAGCTTGGCATTTGCCTCGTTCTTTTTTGCTTCTTTGGGCAATGTTGTATCTGAGCGTATTCTGGATCATGGCACACCTGTCATTCAAATGAATTTTTGGGCTATGAGTTACGGCGTTATTTTTATTTTCACTGCAGCCATGTTTAATGGTGCGGAATTTAGCCTACCCACTAATCCTAATTATTATTATTCAATGTTTTATTTGTCGGTATTTGGTTCGGTTTTGGCCTTTGGAGGCTATATGCAGCTAGTCAAACAAATGGGCTCAGATAAAGCCGCGTATGTAGTGTTAGTTTATCCCATTATTGCCTTGATTTTGTCGACAATGTTTGAAGGTTATCAATGGCACTTGGAGGCATTTATTGGTGTGGCAATAGTATTGTTTGGCAATGCGGTAGCTATGGGCAAACTACCGCTTCCATTTGGTAAAAAAGCTTAGTCAAAGTTGATTCAGCTTTTGGTTCAGCTCATAACTAGGTTCAGTGACAATTTTTTCCAGTATCTGCACTCTTTCTGTTAATTGTTGAATTAGCAGATTTTTTTCATCCTGACTTGGTGTGGTTTTTTGTGTTTGGCTAAATGGGTTACTGCAACGGCCATTTAACCAGTCTGCTAGTTGCCAGTTGTTTTTGTGATCCAACCAACAAACAGCCAAAGAAATCACAGCGATAATCGATAATATAAGGGTAAATTTGAGTGGATCCATAAGTTTCTCCTGAGTGATTGGTTATATAAATGTGTTGTTTGTTATTTGCCTTTAACTCAGTAGTCTTAGCTAAGCAAAATTTATTACAGAATATTTGTAATAAATTTATTAAGTTAAAGACTATGTTATTGAACCTATTATTTTAATTGCCTTTTTTAGGGAACATTGAGCCACTTGAGCACGGATTTTAGCCAAGTTTTACGAGAGCATGCCGCCTTATTGGGCCGTGTGGCTGCGACCTATGAAGCCAATTTTCATAAGCGCCAAGAGTTGCTTCAGGAAATTACCTTAGCGGTGTGGCAGGCTCTGGATAAATTTAAAGGTGACAGCAGTATAAAAACCTATGTATTACGAGTGGCTCACAATAAAGCTATTACTCATGTGGCTTATCACGCTAAACAACCTCGCAACGATAGTTATTGTGAAATGGAGTCCCCTGAACCAAGTCATAAACCATCTGCAGTTGAGCAAATTGACCAACAGCAAAAATTTCAAATGATGTTGGGCCAAATTCGACAAATGCCCATACAAACTATGCAAGTGGTGACCATGTCGATGGAAGGTTTGAGTTATGACGAAATAGCAGACGCTTGCGGTATTAGTAGCTCAAACGCGGGTGTAGTGCTCAATAGAGCAAGAAAAGTATTGATGGAGAGCATGCAAAATGGCTGATAATCAAGATCCGCTAAAGCAACTTTGGTTACAGCAAGAAGTCGTGTTGCCAGATCTTTCCCAAGTGAGCAAAAATTGGCATAAAGTCAGACTTAAACAATGGTGTTATGTTGCATTGGATGTTTTAAGTTTATGTTTTTGTTTTTTAATTGTATGGCTTAACGCAGATAAGTTGGATGGTTTAAGCATGACATTAATGTTAGTAGTCATGTTAGTGTCAGTTGTCTTTGTCGCGTACATCACTTGGTTGCGGCGTTTTTCTTTTGGTTGGTCTAATGCTTCAACAGACGAGCATATTCAAAGGCTACTAAAACAAATTGAAAGTAATATTAAAATCGCTAATTTGAGTTTGCACTTGGTGTGGTTTGTTACATTGTTGACGGTGATTTTTTATGCTGGCTTGTATTATTTTGAGGTGTTTCCAGAAGATAGGTTTATTCGCAAACTTACTGTTACTCTAGGAATACACGCTGTTGTGATGCCTGGTATCTGGGTTTGGGCTTCTAGGCGCAAAAAAAGATTCATTAAAGAATTGTCAGAACTAACTAAATTATTAGCGGGTATCAAGGTCTGATTGCCTTTCGGGTTGGGCCATTTATTCGCCTACCTTCGTTGTTTACCTCTCGTTTAGAATGACTAAACTTCAAAGCAAACGCCTCGGTATCCAAATAAATGACATCAGTCTCGAGGACGTATGAAAGATCAACAGCCCCTAGTGTTATCTTTCTGGTCCCTTAAAAAATCGGACTTTTTGAGACTAAAGTAAGCTGTTATGCTGTGTTATGTTTTTCATTCTGGCTAAAATCAAAACATGACAGATGTTTATCAAAACTTCCTGCCAAAACAACATTTTTCTGACCTGCAACGCTTGTTCATGACCAACATCTTACCTTGGCATTATTCTGATCGTGTGGTGTCTACGCAGCGACACTTTATGTTTGGGCATACGTTTATGGAAGATGGCCAGATTGTTAATCCAACCTATTTTGAGCCTGTAAGAGGTATGTTGTTACAATTACAACAGAAGGTTAAATTTATTGGTGTGAGCCGCATTCGAGCTGTGATGTATACCAATCAAGGCAAAGAAATAAAACACCCAACTCATGTGGATATTCCTCTCGATTCAGGGGTATCAGACAAATTTCGTATTGCTGTTTTTCATGTTAACACCTGCAATGGAAAAACGGTGATTGGCGATAAAGAAATCGAGTCCCAACAGAATCAACTTATTTTGTTTAAAAATGTTCCGCATTACGGCACCGTACAAACTGACACGGACACGCGAGTTGTCATAAATTTTTCTCTGAGAATTGAATAAGAAATATTGGATTCTTTTAACTTACAAGTTGGGCTGTGAACTCAAAACCTTAGTAAATTTGTGGTTGAAACCTTTTGTTATGCCTTTACTCTACTGATATATAAATCAAACTGATTAAGAGACTATTATGCCTGACATTGTTGTCATGTTTTTTCTGCTTGGCCTGATTGCTGGCTTAGTTCGCTCTGATCTAAAAGTCCCTAAAGCCACCTACGACACTATGAGTTTGTTGTTGATGTTAACCATTGGCCTCAAGGGTGGCATGGCTTTACATGGAAAGTTGAGTTGGGACTTAGTACCTGAACTTTTGTTGGTTGGTGCCTTGGGCGGCATTATTCCGCTATTACTATTTCCGATACTGAGGAAGCTGATACAGTTGTCATTAGCTGACAGCGCCAGTATTGCAGCGCATTACGGTTCAGTAAGTGCAGGTACATTTGCTGTGGCATTGGCTTATGTTGAAACCAACCAACTCGCGGTATCCGCGCAAGTTACTTTATATTTAGTCTTATTAGAACTGCCTGCCATTGTGGTGGGATTGTTGTTGTATCGCCGATATCAAACTGGCACTGCTTCTACTAGCATGGGTAATTTATGGCATGAGTCATTTACCAATAGAGGCGTTATTTTACTATTGGGCGGTGTGATCATTGGTTTTATGTATGGTTATCAAACCGGTAGTGAAGTCACCGAAATGTTTACTGGTGTCTTTAAAGCCGTGCTTGCATTGTTTTTATTAGAAATGGGCTTAGTGGCGGCAGGTACATTGCAACCTATTCCTTTTAAACATTGGCGCTTGCTAGTGTTTGCTCTATTAGCACCTAGCTTGTTGGCTGGTTTTGGTATTGCAACGGGTTATGTGTTGGACTTAAGTGTGGGCTCTACGGTTATTCTAGCCAGCCTACTCGCCAGTGCTTCATACATTGCAGCACCTGCAGCGATCAAAAGTAGCATTAATGAAGCTGATATTGGTTTAGCCATGTTGGCTTCGTTGGGGCTGACATTTCCGTTTAACGTGATAATCGGTATCAGTTTTTA
>ENA-OSET01000343-OSET01000343.1-sediment-metagenome-genome-assembly--contig:-NODE-343-length-53312-cov-5.850418_pt1 | contig 53312 bp, 54 predicted proteins | sample MGYA00237882_ERZ534229 | MGnify/ENA primary metagenome ERZ534229 (study PRJEB26408, sample SAMN06266212) | sediment metagenome | isolation source: Hudson Canyon methane seep mesocosm | place: USA:Hudson...
TCTATGTTTAAAAAAATAAGTGGTAACCTGCTTAATAATTGTTATGAGGTCTATAGACCTCATAAAACATACTGTTAGGCACCAAAACAGATAATCAATATGAATAAAACTGCAATCATAACTGGATCAAGTAAAGGTATTGGCGCTGCAACTGCAATCCGCCTTGCATCTGAAGGCTACGATATATGTGTTAATTATTTGTCCAATGAGGTCGCAGCTAAGAATATCGTGGAAACAGTTAAAACTCACGGAGTAAATGCTATAGCGGTCAAAGCAGATATATCGTCTGAAAAAGAAGTGGAGATGCTTTTTCAAACAGTTGATCAAAAACTGGGAAAACCTTTTGTCCTAGTAAATAATGCAGGAATACTTTTCAAGCAGAGTCGCGTCGTTGAAATGACCGCCGAAAGAATTAATAAAGTACTAATGACCAATGTAACTGGGTACTTCCTATGCTGCAAAGAAGCGATCACCCGAATGTCTACTAAAAATGGCGGGCACGGTGGTGTCATTGTTAATGTTTCTTCCGCCGCATCAAGAATCGGATCTGGTGGCGAATATGTTGATTATGCTGCATCAAAAGGAGCAATAGATACATTAACTATTGGCTTAGCATCTGAGGTTGCAGAAGAAGGTATTCGCGTAAATTGCGTTCGCCCAGGTTTTATCTACACAGATATGCATAAATCAGGCGGCGAACCAAATCGAGTAGATCGATTGAAAGGTTTTTTACCTATTAAACGAGGCGGCCAACCCGAAGAGGTGGCAGCAGCAATATCATGGCTTGTTTCAAGTGAGTCAAGCTACACAACAGGGTCCTTTATAGAAGTGTCGGGTGGCCGCTAAGTACCTAACGTAGAATAACGAACGCCAGCGGTTGGACGGAATAAGCTACGTTGTTACCGACTGCTATTAAGGCGATAGACATAAAATCGACTCAATATATCAGGACAAATTTAATGCTAGATATTCAGACTTGGATACTATTTCTTTCAGCAGCTTTGGCTTTAGCCTTTGCTCCCGGGCCAGGAATGCTTTATGTGCTTTCTCGAACAATATCAGGGGGCAGATCTGCCGGGGTAGCTTCCACACTTGGCGCAGCCACTGGAGGAATGGTTCATGTTTTTGGCGCTGCATTGGGTGTTTCGGCTATATTGGCTACATCTGCAGTCGCATTCAGTATTGTAAAATACTTAGGTGCTATATTCCTTATCTATCTGGGAATAAAAATGATTTTATCTTCGTTCAAGAACATAGATTCGGAGATTGGCCTAAGCCAGGAGCAGCAACAAGTAGATATGAAATCGGCATTTTATCAAGGGATTGTTTCAGAAATTCTTAATCCTAAGACTGCGATATTCTTTTTGGCATTTATACCTCAATTTGTTCAACCGACAGAAGGCAATCTATTTGGGCAATTTGTGCTGTTAGGCGTGATTATCGTTATACTGAATACCATACCTGATTTTCTGATATCATTTTTCTCAAAGCCAATAGAAAATCTTTGGAACACAAGCGCAAGATTCAGAAAAACACAGCAAGCCACATCGGGAGTTTGTTTTGTCGGCCTAGGAGTCTATTTAGCGTTGTCTGGGTCTAGCAAAGAAATTCGCGCGACACCCGCGTAATTTCGGCACTACGTAAAAAAGGAGTTATCATAATACGTATGGCAATAAGTGAATTTGAAATCAGGCGGTGTGAAAAAGAGTTGGATGAATTCTTAGCTCAGCATCGCCCCCCTCCTTCTATTAGGCATGAAGTTGACCTCGCATATCAGCTAGATGGTCAAAGTGTGGTGATATTTGAAATACGACCATACTGGAAAAATACGGGCGAAAAAATTGAGACGCCCGTCGCTAAAACAACTTACATAAAAAAGCATAAGCACTGGAAAGTATTTTGGCAAAGGTCGGATCTGGCTTGGCATTCATACGATCCTGTACCAACCGTAAAATACTTTGAAGAATTTCGTGGCGTTGTTAGCGAAGATGCCAACGCTTGTTTTTTCGGCTAACATGCAATAAGAATACTTGGCGGTTGCGACTGTAGTCCACGCCGCTTAGCCGGGTGTTACGTTTCAAATAAGGATATAAATAGTGGATGATTTGGTCAATGATTTTGTTGAAATGAATCAAGCAGGTCTCGTCTTAGAGTTGTGCGAGAAGCACTACGATGAGAATGTTATCATGCTCAATAATGGCACTGTGTTCGCTGAATCAATGCTCGAGGCGTATGATAAGCAAAAAGGGTTTGTTGGTTCTATCATAGAATTTGATGTAAAGCTGGTGTCAAAAGTAGTTAAAGATAATGTCTCTGAACTCATTTTTCATTATAAAATGACGGGAGCCGATTCGAATTTAGTAGATTTCACCGGGAAGCATGTTCAAACATGGAAGAACAAAAAAATTGTCAGAGAAGAGTATTTCTCAGTTGATGCTACATAGCGAGGCTGCGATCTCGCCCAAACCTGTCACATAAACGTTATGATCGATTAACCAATAATAGGAACTCGAATATGTTTACTCTTACCCACGCTGGAGACAAAATTGGAACCACTAAACTTGAACGAGGAGACCCTTCAACATACTCAGTGTCTGGTGAATTCCAAAACATGGGGGGCGCCAAAGCCCTTTCGGGATGGATCAAAAGTATCGGGGGAGCAGAGGATGACGGGGTAGTATTTGTTGCTTTAAACACGGATTTTGCATTAACTGATCAGTCTGGAAACGTTATAAAATTTGCTGAAGGCAGCCTGATTTCGATCCCGGCGGAAGATGAAGTTTTTCTTGATTTAATTGGATTATCCGAAGAGGACTACAAAGAGTACTTCGCAGAACACATATCCGCGATGGATAATGACAGCTAATCCACAGACCCAAAAAGATCGCTTTCGACTTGCTGGTCAGCGTACAAATTTACGGCAAAATGAATAGTTGATCGCCTTTGGCTGGACGCACTAAACCTCGAGCCAACGGTAAAGGCGGTGAGGTCCACGAGTGGGGGCTTTGATATAGAATCTCTGACATTGGTTCGGGGGCAGATGGAGGCGGAGGTGACGGCGGTGGCGACTAGCCTCGCCATAATAAAAAAGTTAGCGATCGCCCTGGCGAGTGTGGACCTCCATACAATGCGTGCCGGCCCCCCCTGAACAGCAATAGGTATTTGAAATTATGGAAGAACCAAAATTATGGAAAAACCAACTAGACCAAAACACTATATTTTAATTTATACACTGATTTCAGTCAGCAGTCTTGCCTGTGGAATGACTATTATATTTCTGGGGCAAAGGCTTGGTATAAAATGGTTTGGTTCTCTGGGTATGATGCTGCCAGTTTTTATGTCAATTTTGATACCTAATATTATATTTAGGCGTTACATTGAACTTAGCAAAAGTTATTTCCAATATACTATTGAGCAAAAAACATCTGAGAAAGAAACGGAACGAATTCGTCTGGCGGGCGTAAGCAGTGTCAATAAAAATATTGAAAAGTATCTTGCTGCGCGGCGTAAAGAACAAGAAGAGGCGAAATGGTGGCAAATTTGGGTCTAGCATGTCACAAAGGCTTCTATTCAAAGTGGTTGTTTTGCGTTAAGGACTCATAGAATCTGATGCGTTTCTTCGGCAGTAGACACAACACTCTGTGCCATAGCGGGTTACTGACCTCTCCACCTCAAACCGTTTGCGGGTTTGTAGATTTGAAGCCGTTCGCTTCCCACGTTCGGACGGGTCGATCAGTCAATAAATCTGCTTGCGTAAATTCGTTACCGGAACGACCAAGTCGCTTAACTGGGTGCTGCGCATCTTAAAGAATGAGGTAATCTGGTGAATTTGGGTGGAAAGAATGAATACTGGTCAGAGAGCTTTAAAAAATTGGATTTTTCTGGGATGGAAATTCAGTCCAAAGAGTTCGATGGCTGTACATTTGAGCAATGTGATTTTAGCGAGGCGACTTTTAGAAGGTGCAATTTTGTCGATTGTGAATTTACTAATAGTAATTTAAGTAATGTCAAAATTGAGTACAGTAAATTCTCCGATGTTTCTTTTCGAGACTCAAAATTAATTGGTATTAACTGGACTAAAGTTGCATGGCCAGGGTTAGTATTTAGTTCGCCGATTAAATTTTATAAATCAATACTTAACGATTCTTCGTTTTTCGGACTGTCTCTGCAAGATCTAGTACTGCAAGAATGTAAGGCGCATAACGTAGACTTTAGAGAGGGTGACTTTAAGAATTCGGATTTTACCTATACTGACCTTTCAGGGTGCTTCTTCGTTAAGACTGATTTGTCGGGCGTCGATTTTTCAGAAGCGACTGACTATGACATTGACATTCACCAAAACACAATTAACAAGGCTAAGTTTAGCCGTTTTGAGGCCGTTAGGCTTCTCGATAGCCTTGAGATTGAATTAGTCGATTGACGAAGATCCATGAAAATACCATTGGTTAATGCGTCGCGTTCGTCTTTTCGAGTCGTTTACCGAATTAGCAAGAATGACGCCTTTGCAGTATGTTATATTTCTTCGACTACAAAGGGCCAGTCACCTATTAACTGATACCTCGACGTCTCTTAGTTTCGTTGCTGAAAGTGTCGGTTACCAATCGGAAGCAGCTTTTAGTCAGGCTTTTAAGAAACAATACGGAATGAGGCCCGGCGAATTTCGCCGTGTTCATGCTCAAATAGCAGCATAACAAGGCTCAAACAATGATAAATGATAGAATTAAAGCCAGTGAGTTATCGTCTGTATTGAGCAGTGTCCGTGCATGCCGGCTTTGTGAGGATTTACCACTTGGCCCGAACCCTATTCTTCAACTTAACCCTGAAGCCAAAATACTGATTGCAGGACAAGCACCGGGAAGGAAAACCCACCACAAAGGCATACCTTTTGACGACCCCTCGGGAGACCGTTTGCGTGATTGGATGGGTATTGATCGAGATGTTTTCTATAATGACTCGGTGATCGCTGTTCTACCTATGGCTTTCTGTTATCCAGGAACAGCTAAAAATGGTGATTTACCTCCTCCGATCAAGTGTGCCGACCATTGGCGAGCACAATTACTAGATCTGTTGCCCAATATCGAACTAACGCTAGTGATTGGGCAATACGCTTTGGATTGGCATCTGGACAAAAAACGTTCCTGCACGCTCACCGAAATCGTCAGCCAATGGCAAGACCATTGGCCCCGAGTTCTACCTATGCCTCACCCCAGTCCGCGCAATAATCGCTGGCTCAAGAACAATCCGTGGTTTTCTAGTGACGTTATTCCGATGCTTCGGGGAAAAGTAAAATCGCTGTTATAGATAGCTGTTTCTAAGTTTATTTTCTGACCTATCGCTCCCTTAATTATTGTTCATAAATGTTATGACAGCGCTGGACGCGCTGCGCATACATATAATAGAGAGTAAATATCAACCGATCACTCAGTACGGTTAGTTTGTGAGAACGGGGTTATTTGTCTTTCCTATGTTCTCTATTCATCTATAATCGATAGTAGGTTCTTTTTACAAAAATGCGAAGGCAGCTATGTCGGCACGGGAATTTCAGCACTCATCGATAGAGGCAGTTTAACTGCAATGATAGCCATTAAAATTGTCAAGCACAGGATTCTCGCTAGCGCCTTGCTGATCGTTTGTTTGGCCCATTGTGCTGCTTTCGCGGATGTTGGTGTTAGTGTTGCCCGTATGGGAATATACGCTGGCTATCTGGAGCGATTTTCCGACAGCAAAGGAATTCGGTGGTCTGATAATATTGCATATAAGGTCTTTGCTGATAAGGGATTGAATATTTCTGTCACTGAGTTTCCAGCAAAACGACTGGCGCTGTCGTTAGAGACTGGGAAGATCGATACCTTTGTATCCAGTAACGAGTCTCTTGGATCCTATGCCGATTCATTTTTAAGGGCGAAGTTCCCGGTTGCGATAACAACTTGGTACATCTACTACGATCATACCAAGGGCTGGGTGCCTGCCTGGCCACCGGACCCAATCTTCAAGGGAAAAATTGGGGAGTCGCAGCAATCGGCTGAATCTTTAACGCGGCTGTATCAGTTGAATATCACCCAAGCTGCCGGTTTTGATGCGATCGTGAACATGGTTAATCTCGGGAGGGCAGATTATTGGCTCGAAAGCCGAGTAGGACTCCGTTTACTTTCCCCCAATCTTTTGAAAACTACCGCAGAGGGGTTTACCTCTCGTCCGTTATTTCGACGTGGAATCTATATGTTTTTTCAAAACACCGAGCGCGGCCGATGGTTTAAGAAAGTATACGACGAGGGTTTCGAAAAAATATTAGCCGATGGTTTGTACGTCAAGACCTACTACAAAAACGATCCAGACAGTAAAGATACGTTCACAACAAATGAAACCATTCAATTCATTCGCACCGCGTTTCCAGATTTTTATGTTCCTGAACAAAACCCCCTCTGATTGCCGGCTTAATCGTCTCTTACTCCGTTTCTAGAAATGAAGCCCCGCGTGATTCGTGCCGTCGAGATTGCGAAGGTTCCTGAGAAAACAAGAAACCGTCGTGCTGCGGGTGAGCTGTTTTAGGGGTTGATGTTACATCGATGAGATTAGCTGTATTGTTCCGCCCATGTATGACGCGGCGTTTCTCCGCCGGCGCTAATTCGGGTTTCGATAAAATCAGTAAAAAGCCTGATTTTTACCGGTAAATAATCACGTTTTGCATAAATCATCCAAACGCCAAATTTTGGTGCGCGTAGGTAGGGTGCAATAACGCATAGCTTGCCGTCATCAAGCCAGCTTCGAAGGGTAAAATGTGGCAATTGAGCTAATCCCATTCCGGCTGCGCACAGGGAGGCCGACGCTTCTCCGTCGTCAACGATGAAATCTCTGCCGGGATCGGTATAGAGAATTCGGTTGCCTTTTTTCACCATTATCGGATTTAAGCGACCACTTTGGCGAAACCTGAAACGTATCCAGGCATGTTTGTCGTATTCGTTAGGCAATATCGCTCTCTTGTTTTCCAGATAATCCGGTGAAGCACAAATGAGAAAATCCATAGGGCTTAGTTGTCGCGCGACAAGGCTTGAATCTTCCAGAGTGCCACTGCGAATAGTGACATCTATGCTGTGTTCAATCATATCGACATAGCTGTCTTCAAAACTGACGTTTAGATTTATATTTGGGTATTCGGCACAGAAGTCTGTCAATAGAGGCAGGATGTATTGGCGCCCGTAAGATACTGGCAGATTGATTCTGAGCGTGCCATGCGCTAATTGGTTTTCTTCTTGCAGGCGATTCTCGCAATCGTCGAGATCACGTAACAAGGTACGCGCGTGATTCGCGTAATCATTACCGGCGGTGGTTAGCGTGATAGATCGTGTGGTGCGGAAAATTAATTGTATCTGTAGATCATCTTCAAGTCGGGTAATGGCTTTGCTAACGGCGGACGGCGACAGCCCGAGTACCGAAGCGGCATTCACAAAACTCCTCTGATTAACCACGGTGGCGAAAATTCTTAAAAGATTCAGTTTGTCCATAGATGTATATTAGCCGATAGATGAATAAATTTCACTAGTGATGTTACAAGAGTGCCATTTATGCACAAATGAGTTTACCTTAGAATTGCGCCTTCTCAACTCATACTGGATCTTCAACTTATGACTAAATTGATTAAGAAAGCGGTTTTCTTGCTAGCTATTTTAGCCTTCTCTGGCGCCTGTTGGTCGGCCAATAAAAGGATCGGCATTGTGGTATTTGATGGGGTGCTTACCAGTGATGTTACTGCACCCATTGAAGTTTTCGGGGCAGCGAGTAAACAGGCGTGGTTTTCAGACTATGACGTCACGGTCATCGCGGCAACAGCAAAGAAATCCATCGAGACGGAGGAGGGCTTGCAGATTGTGGCCGACGCGACAATCTATGATTCGGCTGATTACGATGTACTGATTGTTGCCAGTGCCTATGATATGGACAGGCCATTGGCAAACTCAGACTTGATCGATTTTGTTCAACGACAAAGCGAGCGGGCAAGTTGGATGTCGAGTAATTGTTCCGGCGCGTTGATACTCGCTGAAGCCGGTGTTCTCGACGGCAAACAAGCGACTACCTGGGCCGGTGGCGAAAAAAATCTCGCCACTACCTATCCCAAAGTAAAAGTACAGTATGACCGCAATGTTGTGGTGGATGCCGGGGTGGTTACTTCCAATGGAGGTCCGGTTAGCTACCAGTCTGCTTTTATACTATTGGCCAAGTTAAGTTCACAGGATTTTTCGAACGAAATCTCTGAACTAATACAATTCAACCGTTTAAAAAATGCCTTCTAGTATGGCGAAGAGATTGAATGGGAGAGTTAATCTTCTTGCTATACTGTATAAATATACAGTATATTACTCCTATGCCAGCTCTACGAGTCAAACAAAATGCCGTATTTCGCGCGCTCGACGATTATAATGTTGTCGAGAATCGACCGATTGATTGCCGTCTGAAAGACGGCGATTATCGGCCGATGGTGTGGGGCGGATTTATCGCCATGGGTGACATAGGGATTAGACAAGGGCGAATGGTGAAGTTACAGGTCCACGAATATACCGAAGGCAGCCGTTTTTCAGGATGGAGCAGGGTGCAAGCAGAACATCATGTTCTTGGGTGTGTGGTCGGGGATAAAGCCTACGGGGTTTTACGAGACGAGCATGTGGTCATTATTCCATAGTTTGTTTGAGTGTGGTCGAATCGGAAATTTTTGTCTCGATATATTTCTAACGAGATAAGTCAGCTTCATAACCGTCGTATTTTATGGTGCAAGGTTATGAAAAAAACCACGACTTAAGTTGTACTTCCTAATGGATAGTTTTCTCAGACAGATGCCAGTACTACAGTATTCCCGTACTACAGTTTCCTTATCTCATCATTTGACTGAAAAGGTAGTAACAATTGAGTTGCTAGTGATAATCGTCGTCCTGTGCCGTTTCCCAGCTGGTCAATATTATTCTTAGCCGAAAAGGTACCAAAAAGACGATCCCATACAATGACAGTACAGCCAAAGTTTGTGTTGCTTTCGGCAAGGTCACGCGAATGATGCAGTTGGTGCCATTCAGCGGTATTAAATAACCAGCCAAAAACGCCTGACTGCAAAGGCAAATTGGTATGACATATATGGGCAGTTACCATTCTGAAAACCAATGTTACTGCGATAACTTCTGTACTGGCGCCCAACAAAGCAAATGCGACAGCGCCGCTTAAATTTAGCCCAAGAAACTCAAGCGGATGGGTGCGATCTGCTCTTGCTACACTCATTTTTGTAATGTGGTGATGGGTGGCATGTATACGCCAAAGAAACATATACCGATGTTGAAGTCGGTGTAGCCAATAGGCAATAAACTCTATTGCAAAAATAGCGATCATTGCATTGAGAAAAAAGCCGCCAGTTGTATTTGCGGCTAGTTGGAAGTCAATGCCAATGGAATCTCTTAAGGAGAAAAATAATCGTGAAATGGGCGTATCATAATATTCACTATAAATTGGCAGCCATATTGCGTAGGTACCTACAACCCAAAAAGAATCTTCTAGAAGATCTTTCCAGTCAAGTAACCATTCTTTCTTTCGTGGTTTTATTCGTTCTAATATGAGAAATACCGGAAACGGTAGAAACATGAGAATTGCCGCTAATAGTGTGGGTTCCATCCACGGGTTTGCCATTGTATAAGCTGCTAGCAATGTGCAACCAAATGCATAGATAGGCTGCGGAAGCGACCAAAGTGAAAATAGTGGCGACTGCTGACTCATTTTCAAGCTCCTACGTTAGGTGTTTATTTCTTATATTTTTCAGGAAAATTGTCGCTCTCTGAATATTTCTTGTACCCCAGCGCCATTACCCGCGAGCATTCCTCGGGAGTTGTTCCCCCATTAAAAAATTTTTTACAGGGCTCTGAGACCAATTCGGGTAGTTCACTTCTGACCCATTTGGCAGCGTCGCGATAAACTTGTAAATCATTAGAACTGGTAGTCACTGAAATGATATTTCCATCAGCGAAGGATAACGTGAAAGTGTCTGTGACATTAAAGTCGATATTTAATGCTTTCATATGATCATCTTCGACTGTAATAGAGCAGCTGATTTTATCGGCATCTACTATTTTGCAGGGCATCCGATTGACGATTTGATAGTGACCACCTTTCGCCCAACCTTGATAATATGAAATTGATGGCACTGACTTCTCAGCGTTCACTAGCGCCATTGACAGTTGTTTGGAATCAAAAGAGTAAAAGGCATCGATAAATGCTCTAGCTATATCACGCTCAGTATCACGACTACCATTATTGCTATCAATGGAGTTATCAACTGCGTTACAACCAACTAATAGCAGCACTGCAACAGCATTAATTGCTCGGGAAAAAAACATATAAACTTCTCTATTTATTATTCTCTTGGTACAGGATCTGTTACCGAGTTTCATCTAACTTACTCTTATGCGTAATCAGTGGCAATACAATTAAATCATTTTCAGTGCGGGCTACCGATTAGGTGGCTCTAATAATTTGGGATTGAGGATTGATCTGGAAGGGCGCTGCGGGCCGGGAATGCTTCGTGAGCAATTCAAACTCTGACGCTGAGCGTTTGTTAGACTTGAATTTTAATAGCCTTCTTTCCGCCCACGGGGCCCATTTGAAAACTGGCGCAAAGGCCGCTGTGGCGAAGGCAATTGAACTTGCATTTGGCTGATCAATTTGTGAAGTAAACCAAGAGAATAAAAACCATTAAGAATCCTGATGTATGGTCTTTACACTAATGCCGACAGTCCCGACGCTGTTGTAGCTTGTTGTGGCCGATAGCCCCATTGGCGATCTATCTGATCCGGGGTTAATACATGCTTCGGCTGGCCTGTACTAATGAAACTTCCACGATCTAATATACCTACTCGATCGCTGTATCGCATACTTAGATTAAGATCGTGTAGTATCATTAACACTGAGTAATTTTTTTGCAGGCACAAATCTCTAATTAACTGCAGTAGTTGATGTTGTTGTGCCAAATCCTGCGCCGAGGTGGGCTCATCGAGAAGCAACAAAGGGGCTTGCTCTGCTTGGGATAGTTGAACTAGCACTCTTGCTAAATGGACACGCTGGCGTTCACCGCCGGATAAGCTAAGGTAGGGCCGATCTGCGAATCTTAATGTGTCGGTTGTCATCATCATGTTTGTCACGAGTAACCGACTCTGTTGGCGACTAATATTTAATGGTATTAGCCCCAGTGCAGTAACTTCTCTTGCCGAGAACGAAAAATTGAGTTGGCTGTGCTGGGGCAGTACGGCTAAATGCTGAGCTAGTTGTTTCCTTGGCCAATGTTCGATACGTTGTTGATGCAGTAAGCGGTTACCCGAGGAGCTAATATCGCCACTGATCGATTTAAATAGAGTCGATTTCCCCGCTCCATTTTTTCCGAGCACTGCAAAGACTTCGCCTTCATTAAGAGCGAAGTCCTCAATGTAGAGTAAGGTTTTATTCTCGATGGTGACGGTCAAATTTTTTAGGCTGAGCATACTATGTAAAATTTCTCCGCTGTTTGATTAACAAAATTATAAAAAAAGGAGCACCAATAATGGCTGTGACCAAACCCACCGGAAGTTCTGACGGTACCATTAATAAGCGCGCTCCAATGTCAGCCAGCAACAGCAACAGAGCACCGACGATGGCCGACAGCGGCAACAGTATTCGATGATCCGGTCCCGTCAACATCCTCACTAAATGAGGAATAACAAGTCCGATAAACCCGATGATTCCTGCGACAGAAACAGTAACGCCGATACCAATAGTCACCATTATGATTATCTTTATTTTTAGCCATTCCACATTAATGCCTAGGTGCCGCGCTTCAGATTCACCGAGCAATAAGGCATTTAGTGCAAGTGCCTGACGCTGGAAATAACAGGCGATAATTATCATCGCGATAAAACAGAGTAATAAGCTGTAGCTACGAACATGAGCCACGGAGCCCATTTGCCAAAGCGTAATATCACGCAAGGCTTGATCATCTGCAACCACATTCAAAAATCCCATCGCCGCTCCTGCAAATGCCGCGACTGCGACTCCGGCCAGTAGTAACATGATAATTGAGGTACCGTTTTCTCCCTGCGCCAACTTAAACACTAATAGAGTGGCGACCAACGCTCCAATAAATGCAGCAATCGGTGTGGCAATACCCTGTAACGCCGCAGGTAGCAAAATAATCGCGATGGCGGCACCGAGCGCCGCTCCGGAGGAAGCGCCAATAATTCCAGGGTCTGCCAGCGGATTTCTAAACAGACCCTGCATAACAGCGCCGCACTGTGCCAGCATAGCTCCAACGAACAGTGCCAGTAAAGTTCTGGGTAGGCGTAAGTCCAGTACGACTAATTGCTGAAACTGCGCTAAATCACTGTATCGTGTTCCCCACATTCCGTCCCAGAGTGTTAGTAGGCTTTCGTTTGTGGGTAGTGGCATTGCGCCGCGAGTCAGAGACAGCGCGATGGCTACGACAGTTAGCGCCAAACAGATTGGCAATACTATTGAGTACGATAAACGTTGCATTATTGCGCTGGTGTCTTATGGAGTTGCTTTGCTATATCAGCCAACGCGTCGATCGCCGTTAAGCTAATTCCAGCGACGAGTGACCGACCGTCGACAGCAATGATACGGCGTTGCCTACCCGCGGGCGTTAGTCGTAGTAAGGGATGGTGTTTCAGTAATAACTCAGTCGGCGATCGGCTCATGTCTCGGCTGGCAACTATAATAATGTCAGGTTCTAGGTTCAGCAGAGCCTCAGAAGAAACGGATTGATAGCCATTATTCTGGCTCAGGTTTTCCCCTCCCAGCAAGTTAATAATATCATTGCCAGTAGTGCTTGTGCCGGCGAGCCGCAGACCCCTACCGTCCATTTGCAAGAGAAACGCCACTGAGGTGTTGGCGGGCAGTTGGCGTTCATTGATAAAGGCCATTGTTTGGTTGATGTGATCAAGTAAAGGCTGTGCTTGAGACTGCTTGTCGATCGAGGTGCTGATTGTTCTGATGTTGTCTTTCAAGATCTGCTCGTTTCGAGCCGTTGGTAACCGTAGCAAAGTCAGCTGTGCTTTCTTAATAGCGGCTACGGTGTCTGGAGGTCCCATATGTTCGCTGCCAATAACCATGTCAGGATTGAGGCTCAAAATCCCCTCTGCCGAAAGCGAGCGATGATAACCTAATGTGGGAGCGCTTAGAGTCTCCGGTAGCTTGCTGGTGACATCAATACCAACGAGGCTTTCGCCATTTCCCAGGGCAACTAATACCTCGGTGCTACCTGCATCCGTACTAACAATACGCTGTTGTTGCGCGTTAGCGGTGGCTCCAATTGCGGTTAATAGCAACGATAGAAAAACTCGTCGACTGAATGCGTAGCTGATTTTTATAGGAGGGTATTGATTCATTACTAATAGCTCGATTGTTGCATGATGATCTTCGCGTTGGCAATTTTTTTCTGGTTTAACAGCGCCAGTAGTTGTAACAGCGGCTCACTCGGAGCTGCTTTATCTGCGGCAATGATAACGGACGTAGATTTAGTGGCAGTTCTATCATTAGTCCTACCAATCGCTGCACTGTTTGTTTTAAGTAGCAGCGCCCGTTTAAATTCATTCCAGTTATTAAACGCTTGCTCTTCCAGATGCCAATAGGGCCGTTCAGCGGTGATTGTCACGGTTAGTTCCGCCGTTTTTCCTACTTGCAAGCTGCTCTGTTGATCGCTGTTGGGTAGGTCTATCGGCAGAGTCAACAATGGCGAATTTGCTGTAATCAATAAGAATACGATGACAATAAAGACAATATCAATCAACGGTGTTATTTCAGGCGCGTCGAGTTCTTTTTCCGATCTAAGCTGGATGTTAATCATGATTCTTACCCATATCGACACCATCCATCAGCAGGTTCATTTGATTCATTCTGTGTTCTGCGCGCTGGATGATATTGTCAATCCACATCTGAAATCCGTGGGCGCCAGCTAGTGCCGGTAGGGCAATAATCAAGCCGGCCGCCGTTGTGTACATTGCTAAACCTAAGCCGTCTGCTAGTAAGGCGGGTTCGATAGGGCCCCGGTGATCAGCGAGGTCATCGAAAACCTGAATCAGCCCTAGTACAGTGCCAAGCAAACCCAATAGTGGGGTGAGCAATGCAACCGCCTGTAACATACGTATGCCGCTCGACAGTTTGTTACGCTGAGCATTAAGCCAAATTTCTGCGACTTCTTCTCGGAGTGGTTTTTTTTCCTTGCGGTGAACTAATAACAACTTAAGCCCCTCCGCAACTAACAAGGACTCGGTTCCGGGACTTAACATAGCGCTGAGCACGGGATCATTGTTTTGTATCGTTTGTTTTTTTAGAGACTCAATAGCAAGAATCACTATTTTTTCGATCACAAGCCCCAGTGTGATCAGCGAACAAAAAAATAGAGGCACTGTTAGGTGGCCTAAGTGACTGTGAAACAAGTTATACAGAGTTGTCATAAAAGCTTAATCCAATGAAAATTCAACAGGTATACGGATATAGGATGCAACGGCGACGTTATTGATTTTATGAGCAATAAATTGCCATCGTCTGACGGCCTCTAGCGCTGCTCTGTCCAGCGGCGAAACACCTGAACTTTTGTAAATTTCAGAGCGGGTTTGCTGGCCTTTTTCATCTAGTACGACATCAACCCATACTGTGCCTTGTTGGCCTCTCGAGCGAGCAAGGCGTGGGTATTGTGGCGGAATAGGTAAGCTAGAAAATAAGGGTTCGGTAATAATAGTATCGTGAATACCTTGCTGACTTTTTTTTGTTGGTGCTGATTTAGATAATTTTTTGGTGGAGATTGAACTGATGTCTTTTTTCGTTTTTTTAAGGTCTTGTTGTTCGGATATTACGGTGTGGCTTAGACTTTTTCCTGGTAGTTTATCGGTACTTTCCTGCACGGCCGGCGATTGAAAAAGATCGGGCTTTTCTATCAGTTGCTTTAACTGGTTTTGTTTGAATCTGTATTGGCTTGCATCATCAATTCGCCGCTCATCGATACCGTTTGAATTCTCATGATAGCTGATCGATAGAGTAATATTGTTGGTGTTACTGGCTCCACTGGTGAGGTCGATCGCTTTTGAAGTTGGCACCACCGCCAATAATAATCCATGTGCAGCCAATGCAATGATAAAGCCGCTAACTCTAATTATTGTCATTTCAGGTACAAGTATCTTTTGGGTTATCGAATAGTAAGTAGTGGCTATGTTAACAACTCTGTCAGTTTAATGCAAATGAGAATCATTAGCATTTACTTTTCAATTTATTAGATATAGGATCGCCGTTCTTGAAATGCCCCGGTGACCATCATCGCCTTGCCGGGTCCCTAAATGAGTTGGAGTTGATAATGACAAGCGTATTCCCTTTCTTGGCTATTGCAGGAGTTTCTATTGTGGTAGTGCTGCAGCCTGCTGTCGCCGAAACGACAGAAAAACCAGTCACACTGTTTGAGAAAATAGTGGTTTCAGCTTCGCGTGTTGATCAAACAGCACAAAAAGATACCCGTGCGATAGGCAGTGTTGATAGGAGACAGCTCGATGAAATTCAACCGCTATCGGTCGCGGGCGCCCTAATTTTTGAGCCTAACGTTACTATCGCAGGTGGCCCGGTACCTGGGAGCCAGTCAGTGAATATCCGCGGTCTGGAAGGTAATAAAGTGTTACAGGTTATTGATGATACTCGGGTGAATACTAACTTTGGCCATCGCCCATCGTACTTTCTGGACCCGTCTCTAATTAAAACCATCGATGTGGTTAAGGGTCCTGCCAGTTCACTTTGGGGTTCGGGAGCGATCGGTGGTGTGGTGTCGCAGCAAACGCTTTCTGTTGATGATCTAGTGGCTGAAGGTGATACCTTTGGTGGTTTCGTTAGGGGTGGGTATAGTGACAACGGTGGCCAGTGGATAGGCACCTCAGTGGTGGCGGGAACACAGAGTGTTGTCGATTGGTTGGTGGCGGGCAGTTACCTCGATAGCGAAACGATGGAGCAGGGCAACGGCGATACTTTGTATGGGAGCGAAACACGAAATACGACAGGTTTAGCAAAGATCAATTGGCAGATAAATGCGAACAGCAGCATCGGTCTCAATTATAGAAATGTGAAAAACAGCGGCCATCCACCGGTTGTTGGCAATACTAATGATCAGCGAAATGATGAAGGCAGTTTAATCGATAGGACAACGAAAGACGACCATCTCAGTATCAATTACAGTTTCAATCCGGCTACCGATGCGATAAATGTTGATTCCAAACTCTATCAAAACAGCACTCGGATTGATGAAACCAATTTAGATGCAGGTCAGGATGTCAGTGAGATTGATACTCTGGGTTTTTCGATAGTCAACCATTCGTTATTGGGCGACTTTAATTTTCTCAGTGGTATCGACGGTTACGAAGATCGCCTGGATACTGTCCGTCCCGGCGCCGGTGATGGTCGACCTAATCCGCCCACCGATGCAAAGACCACAACGGTCGGTGCATTTTTATATGGTGATTATCAGATAATCGACGCAATCGTCCTTGAGGCTGGTGTTCGTTACGATAGCTTTACATCAGAGGCGAAGGGATTTGATGACAGTGACGAATCGGCGCTATCGTCATCCGTGGCTGTTAGCTGGCAGGCTCAAGATTGGTTGGTGCTGTCCTTGCGTTACGATGAAGCATTCCGCGCTCCTGATGTTTATGAGTTATTTTTGGATGGTACTCACTTTGCGTTCTATCCCGGAGGACCGACCAACGAGTTTGTTCCCAATCCAGATTTAGAGCCAGAAACGTCGAGCAACGTTGAGGTTAAGGGCGAGTTCGAGTTCAGCAATTTACTGGCCACGGATAAGTTGCTTATTGTCGCCAGTATGTTTGATAACAACGTCGACGACTTTATTCAGTTAAGCGTTGCGGTCCCCGATTCGATGCCCGGCTTCTGTTTTTTCCCAGGCATGGGTGCTGGATGCGCCGGAAGTTCGATGTCAGAAAATGTTTCTAACGCTCGTTTAGAAGGCTTCGAGTTGGGCGCTGTGTATCAACTGGATGCACTCACAGCGTCGCTATCTTACGGACAAACTCGGGGCGAAGACTCTGATACCGGCGAACAACTTGCAAATATTCCCGCTGATAAATGGGTTGCTTCAGTTGACTATGGGTTTTGGTCAGTTGATACCAAGGTGGGTGTTAGAGCGATACAAAACCTCAATCAAGATCGCCTTCCCAACGACGATAGCCAAGGACCTTATAAGGGTTATACGACTGTTGACTTCTACGCCAGCTGGGAACCGGCCAACAAATTATTAGAGGGCGTAAAAGTGGATGTGACGGTTGCCAATGCGTTCGATCAAAACTACCGTACTGCCTGGAGCTCTGTCTATGACGTGGGTCGGTCAGTGAGAGTGGCAGCTCAATATCGGTTCTAACAAATCCATTAGGCAGTTCATACTGCCCGATTAAATAATCAGAGAGAACGACTTCATGAAGGAGCATTCAATGAAAGAATATTCAACGAAAGAGCGTTTATTAAAAGCGCAGGCTGAGGCAATCATGCCGGGTGATGCGGCGCAGCAACTACTGGAGACGATTAGTTTATGGAAAAACACGACAACGATTATTTTACATGGTGGTTCGGTATTTGAATTTAAGGGTGTCTTCCCCGCAGGTGAGCTTGCACATGGTTTTTACAATTTGAAAGGCGCAAGTGGTTTTGAAGGTCACTTAAATCTCGAGAAAATAGACGCAATACGTCTTCAAAGTAAATTGCATCGAGGTCGCGAAAGCTATGCCTTTGTGTTCGAAGACAGTAGCGGCGAATGCATCTTCAAAATATTTGTCGGCCGTGATTCGGAAGGTGAACTAATACAGTCACAAAAAGAACAGTACATAGCGTACCAACAACAATTCCGCCTAGGAGTAACAGCGTGAAAAACAAAGCATTGGAAGACCGAATAGCGGATGAATTGCGGGATTTTTTGCAAAGTCGACGCACCCTGCATTTATCTACAATCGATGAGAACAACCATCCTTATGCCTCATATGCTCCGTTTGCGATTGGCGAAGACTGCTTGTACGTCTTGCTAAGTGACATAGCCGTGCACGGTGTGAACCTAAAAAACAACGCCAAAGCCGCGGTGTTGATTGTCGAAGATGAGTCCGAGGCGCAAACTATCTTTGCTCGAATTCGTGTCAACTATCAGGTGACGGCCAAGTGTATTGCGTTTGATGCGGGCGAAGAATACGACTGTGCAATAGATTGCTTGTACAAAAAACAAGGAGAGCGTATTCATAATCTTTGTCAGCTGACCGATTTTAACGTTTTTAAGTTGACCCCCTTACGCGGTCGTTATGTGAAGGATTTTGGTCGCGCGTATACGATTGCCGGTAGCTCTCTAATTGGCGAAAGTATTGAGCATTTGCGGGATGGCCATCGACCAAGAGAGGTAGCGTCGAGGAGTAGTCTCCTATAATGTTAATATAGAATGTATTCTCGCCGAGCTTGTTCAGATCTATGTTCCGGACGGAAATTGTCGAAATCCGGGTTTTCTGCCCAAGGTGATGTGGTAACCTGAGGCTGGATCTTTTACAGTCATTTCTAGCGCGTTCCAGTTCAAGAAGTTCCATCGAAGAAATGAAGAGGGTGGATGACTTCTAAGAGGACAGATTTGCCATAGGGCTTGTTCATTCACCTACATAAATCACCAGGACATAAACATGGCAAGAGTGCTTATTACAGGAGCAGGCAGAGGAATTGGGCTGCAGTTAGTCAAGGAGTTCATAGAGCGTGGCCATGAAGTCATAGGCACGGTAAGAAGTCTTCAGGGTAAAGAAAATATAAATCGACTTTCAGAAGAATGTGGGAGGGAAGTAGAAGTTTACGAAGTAGAAGTGACTAGCAAGGAATCTGTAGAGCAGTTCAGTAATCATCTTAATAACCGGGAAATCGATATTCTGATTAACAATGCTGGAGTCATCGGTGGTGACAATCAAGAAGTCACGGGCTTTGACTTTGCAGAATGGTCTAAGACCTTCGAAGTGAATGCCGTTTCGCCCATGCGAATGACACTAAGCTTGTTGCCAGCTATTCGGCAGAGTCAAAAGCCAAAGATAGTCACCATATCAAGCATCATGGGTTCACTGGCTCGAGAACGTACCGGATCTATAGCGTACAGAAGCTCTAAGGCTGCAGTTAATAAAGCAATGCAATGCTTGGCACTTGAACTGAAGTCTGAAGGCATTGGTGTCTATCTCATGCATCCTGGATGGGTTAGAACGGAAATGGGTGGGCCGGAAGCAGACATTTCTGTAGAAGAAAGCGCTGCGGGCATTGCTCAAACAATACTGACATTTACAATCGAAGATTCTGCGAAGTTTTGGCAATACGATGGAGCTTTGCTCGAATGGTGAGGCTTTAGAGAGTATTAATCAGAGCAAATTTGGCCGCGTTCTGTTTAACTGCACAGCGAAGGTAAACAACGTTGAATATAGAATCTTTTAATTTTTTCTGACTAAGCTTCTCTGATTCGGCACCGATTATTCATTCAAGTGAAAGTAGTGAGAGCGCCGAGCCTAAATATACGAACTGCTGCTTGTTAGTTTGATAAGTGAAAACCAGGCTACCGAAAAATGAAACTGCTTAGGATAATTCGACATCTATAGATTATGGATAGGAATAATCGTCCACAAGCCTCTCCATAGTTAGAACCACAAATAGACCTCGTTATTAATTGCCTCATACCGGGCTATTGCCTATTATCAATTCGGCCCGAGAAAATAGTGAGCGGAGGTGTCCCATGCCAATCAAAGACATTATGAGCACAAAGCTGATTACGGTAAGTCCGGATGAAACATTGGGGCGTATGAAAACGATCATTGATAAACTCGACATTCATCATATTTTAGTTGTAATCAATGATGAACTGGTGGGCATCATTTCGGACCGGGATATATTGCGTAATATAAGTCCCTTTAAGGATACAGGCTCTGAAGCGCCGCGAGATAATAGTATTTTAATGACGAAGGCCTCGCAAGTAATGACTAAAAACCCCACTACCATTCACCAGGACGGTAGCATCAGAGAAGCGGGTAAAATAATTCTTGAAAAAAATATTGGTTTGTTGCCTACGGTCGATTCGGAAGGAAAACTGGTCGGCGTTATTAGCTGGAAAGACGTGTTGCGGTTTGCCATTAAATACTGAGATAAAGTAAAACTAAATGGCAGGTAATGTCAGGCTCTTTTCTTACATTAACGATTACGGTGAGTCCTCTCACGTATTTCCGTCAAATTCGACCGGATTCAATTTTTCAGATAGTAGTGAACCGTGATTAAACAATGTCCCAATCGTAGTAGAAGAATGCCTGAATAACTCGACATTTTCTGATCTAGATCGTTGTTTTCATTTATTCTTGTGCTTAACTGGTTTCACACTGCGGTCGGTAACAATATAAAAACGCATAGGTGAGATATGGTCGATAAGAGCACGCGAGCGAATCGAGGACGTCGAAGTTTTTGGACATGGGGTTGGGAGTCTGATGAGCCTACCCAAGCGCAACGGGTAGAAGCTGCCAATAGTCTGGCAAAATCATACGGCTGCGAAGTTACTGCACCGCCGATCCCTTCGATCGACAGTTTTGAGTTACGTGCTCCCCGGGTAAAGATACCGGAAAAACTGTCCGCAATTGTTACCTCCGACAAAACAGAGCGAGTCATTCACACTTACGGCGGCCATTTCCTTGAACTAAATCGAGCCTTAAGAGGTGATTTCTCCGATCCACCGGATGCCATTGCGTATCCCGAGACCGAGCAACAACTCGAGGCTGTTCTGGATTGGTGTGACAGTAAGAAATACGCTGCTATTCCCTATGGGGGCGGAACCACCGTCGTTGAAGGTGTCAGTGTTCCAGCTTCATACGACGGTGCTGTAACTATTGATATGGAGCGCTTAAACAAAGTGTTAGAGGTCGACGAGGTCTCGAGAGCTGCTCGAATACAGGCCGGTATTTTTGGTCCCGATCTTGAGCGTGAACTTAAAGCTAGCGGTCATACGCTTCGGCATTTCCCGCAGAGTTTTCCCTGGTCTACGCTGGGCGGTTGGATTGTTACTCGTTCCGGAGGGCACTATGCGACCAACCACACCCATATTGATGATTTTGTTGAATCTACCCGCATGCTTACCCCGAAAGGATGGCTTGAATCGAGACGGTTGCCAGGCAGTGGCGCTGGTCCCAGCCCGGATCGATTAGTCATGGGTTCTGAGGGTACGCTAGGTATAGTGACTGAAGCGTGGATGAGAATTCAAAAGAGGCCCATTTATCGCGCCACAGCGGGTGTCATTTTTTCTTCATGGGAACAAGCGTATACCGCTACGCGACACATCGTTCAAGCGAAATTATGGCCTGCTAATCTCCGCTTGCTTGACCCGAGCGAAGCGCAACGTGCCGCGGGGCTGGACGGCAAGAAAGCATTGCTAATCATTGGGTTTGAATCGGCGGATGTACCGCAGGGAGAATTTATTAAAATGGCCGTTGAAATCGCCAGAGATCACGGCGGTTTGATTAGCGATCGCGACATTGCGACTTCCGATTCTTCCGACGACGCCACCGGCAGGGCGGGCGCTGTCGGCAACTGGCGCAGTTCTTTTATCGGAGTTAATGCCGGAATCACCAATGGACTTGGCTTGATTGCCGATACCTTCGAGACAGCAACGACCTGGGACAACTGGCCGGAATTCGACGCGAAAGTCCGCGATCGGGTCGGACGAGTATTGAAGGAAGTCCTCGGTGACGCTCATTCACTCTCCTGCCGGTTTACTCATATCTATCCCGATGGGCCAGCGCCCTATTACACATTTGCTGGTATGGGAGCGGCAGGGGGAGAAGTGGAGCAATGGCAGGCAATCAAAAATGCTGCTAATGAAGTGTTAGTAGAGGCGGGTGGAACTATCACTCACCACCACTCTGTCGGACGAATGCACGCAAAAGGCTGGTCGAAACAACAGCCCGATTTATTTGAAACAGTTTTGCGGAGCGCCAAAAAAACACTCGACCCTAACGCCATCTTAAATCCCGGGGTTTTATTTGATCCGCGTTAAGCGTAATGGAGACACGGGGTAGTTCCTAAGGTGGCGCCATATATAGATGACCCCAATATCGCTATTGATTTCATAATGCTTTGTAAGAAATTCATTTCATTCCGGGGCCCAGTGTGCCTTTCACATCTCGAAACCCTAAGGGCTTGCCGTCTTGACTCATCACGGACATTTTCCGGATAGGCTTGCCGGTTTCGCGGTCAACAAAAACAATGCGGTCACCGTCTGGATGGGGTCGATGAACGTCGCCCCAATGGGTCATCGACAACAGTATCGGCTGAAGAGCGCGCCCAGCGTCAGTTAACACATATTCCAAATGGGTTGTTTCGCTCGATTCTTGCCTTTTCATAACTCCTTCTTCAACAAGAAAATTTAATCGTGCGGTCAGTATGTTTTTCGCAATTTCCAGGTTTTTTGCGAATTGACTAAAACGCCTTACGCCAAAAAAGGCGTCTCTCAAAATCAATAAGGTCCACCGATCCCCGATGACATTCAAGGTTTGGGCTAAGGAACAGTTCATGTGGTCGAAGGTTTTATATTTCATTTCCCCAGTATACCTTCGAAAACTATAGAATCAATGGTTGCATTAAGAAACCATTTAGTTTTATGATGAAACCATATTAATTCCTCCTGAAAAGATGGGGAATTGTCCTTAATCTCACCTAAAAGGAAATATCAATCATGAAACCTGTCTGTCTTGTTGTGGGTGCCGGTGCTGGTATTGGCGGTAATGTTGGTAAGAAATTCGCCAAGGAAGGCTATCATGCCGTCCTTTGTCGGCGTAGTGATAAAGAAGGTCTCGACAAATTGACTCAAGCGATTGAGGCCGATGGTGGCGCGGCAACGGGTTATCTGTTGAACGCTATCGAAGACAATAGTATTGAAGAGCTTATCGAGTCGGTAGAAGCCGACATCGGGCCCATTGAGGTTGTGGTATTCAACCTTGGAGCGCAAATCGGCGATCGCTCATTGTCAAATACCACACAAAAAGCGTTTGAAATGGGGTGGCGCCTGGCAACACTGGGATTGTTTCGCGTTGCCTCTGCCGTTTGCCCATCGATGGAAAAGCGAGGTCGGGGAACTATTCTTGTGACATCGGCGACCGCTGGTGTTCGCGGAAACGCCGGACAGCATTCTCATGCTGCAGCCATGGGCGGACGTCGTATGTTGTGCCAAAGCCTAAACGCAGAGTTTGGGCCCAAAGGCATTCATGTGGCAAACATCATCGTTGATGGGGCTGTCGATGCCCCTGATACATTGGGGAAAATGTTAGGGGCGGAGAAATTTCAAAAACTTCGCGAGGATCGCGGTCTTGAAAATGACGGCTTGATTGTGCCCGAGAAACTCGCCGAAACCTATTTTCATATCGCCCAACAACACCGTTCTACGTGGACGCACGAACTCGACATCAGATCATTCACCGATCTCGCTTGGTGGAACCATTAAGGAAAAATTATTATGACTAAAACAGTAGATTTTATTTTCGATTTCGCAAGCCCAAACGCCTATTTGTGCCATAAGGTTTTACCCGGCATCGAAGAGCGCACTGGGGCCACATTTAAATACGTACCGTGCTTATTAGGTGGTATTTTTAAGGCTACCGGCAACCAGGCGCCAATGATCGCGATGGCTAACATCAAAAACAAACCGGACTATGAACAACTTGAAATGAAACGGTTTATTAAAAAGCATCAGCTCAATGACTTCAAAATGAACCCCCATTTTCCAGTAAATACCCTATTGCTGGCTCGTGCAGCCATTGCCGCTGAAATGGATGGGGTTTTCAGTCAATATGTAGAAGCCGGTGTCTCACACATGTGGGAGCAAGGCTTGAAAATGGATGATCCCGAAGTATTCGTAAAAGCAATGACTGATGCAGGTTTGGATGGTGCAAGATTACTGGAGCGTACCCAGGATCCAGACGTAAAAGCACAACTCATCGCAAATACTACAGCGGCGGTCGAACGAGGTGCTTTTGGCATTCCGACCTTTTACGTTGGCGACGAAATGTTTTATGGAAAGGATCGCTTAGACCAAGTTGAGGAAGCCATTGCAAGTTAACTAAAAGCACCGTACTTTCCTTAGGAGGGTGCGGGTCTTTTTTTCGAATCTGCACGAGGTTACGTCTGGCAGTGCCTATTTTTTCAGATCCTCTTATTGGGGTTTTGTGATATTTTTCTGTAAACGTAGCCAAGCTTTCTTGTTCAATCTTGGAAGTCCGAAAGACCGCCAAATACTTGCTGGTAATCTACGTACCTAGCGATCGAAGTCCACACTACACGACATAGGGTCACACTAGACCACCTTAGCGGACAATTAGACATAGAAAACTGGAGTAATAAAATGAACTACGAATTACGGGACGATGGCATCGCAATAATTTCTTTGGATAACGGCAAAGCTAACGCCATCTCTCTGGAGGTAGCAACGGGTCTAATAGAGGCTTTGGACCGCGCTAAAAGTGAAGCCAAAGCGGTTTTGATTTGCGGCAACCCTGGGATGTTTTCCGCAGGCTTTGACCTAAAAGTTTTAGCACAGGGTAAAGACGCCGCACAAGAGATGCTAAGCCAAGGCATGTTAATGACCGAAAAGATATACTCTCACCCTCAACCGGTTATTACCGCTTGTGAAGGTCATTCCGTCGGTATGGGCGTATTCATCATGCTGGCCGCAGATTATCGTGTCGGCGCTGCTGGAGAGTTCGCTATCCGCTTACCTGAAACCGCGATTGGCATGCCTTTTTCAACTATTCTGAAAGTCATTGCCAAAACCCATATCAGCCCCCTACATCACGCGCGCGCAATTGTTCAATCTCGCCCCTATTCGCCTGAGCTGGCCGCCAAAATCGGCATGTTAGACGAAGTTGTTGAGCCTTCTAAGGTCATTGAGCAAGCATTGCTTAGAGCGAAAGAGCTAAGTGAATTGCCCAGTAAACAGTATGCAGCTAACAAATTAGATATGCGGTCTGATGATATTGACGTAATTAGAAAATCACTTAATATTTAATTGACTGCTATATCTTTAAAGGGCACAGAGTGGGTGCCCCTGTTATTTTCGCGATAGTCAAAGAGTCTAACTATTCAGTCTCAAATTTAATCGGTTTCTTCGAGCCCGTCTTTGCGGAGAAGCTATCTTTCCGGAAGAATAATATTTAAAGGGAAGCAATATTTACAGGGAAACAAGATTGCCTAAATGATAAGATACCCTCAGAATTTTTCTGAGGGACTACCATGAAGTTTTTTAGCATCCAAGTCATCACAACTCTACTACTTGTGATTAGCCTGATTAGTTGTGTACAGCCAGAACTACCACTTCAAAACCCGCTAAATGAAGATAGTACCACTACTCAGATTGCGGTCCCGCCAGACTTTGGCGAACCTCCCCAGGGAGCTCTTCCTCTCTTTGCGATGCCCTTACATTACCAATTAGATCTTAATATTGATCCCAGCAAGGATTCGTTCACCGGTCACGCGATCATCAGAATAAAATTGTCTGAAGGATTGTCGGGTATTTGGCTTCACGGTAAAGATTTGCAAGTGAATCGCGTTAAGTTAACCACCGCTAGCGGCTTGTCCAAAATAGTCAGTTACGAACAGAAACTGGATTCGGGTGTAGCGTTGGTTGATTTTGGCCAAAAGGTTGAGGCTGGTGACATTACATTGAGCTTCGAGTACCAAGCTGACTTTGATACTAACCTCTCTGGATTATTCAAAGTAGAAGAGCAGGGCGATGCTTATGTTTTAGCTAAATCAGAATCAATTCAAGCTCGTAAATATTTGCCGGGGTTTGACCAGCCAGGATTTAAATCACCTTACTTAATATCAATGACGATACCAAAAGGGTTGGTTGCTATATCTAACGCACCACAAATCTCTGCTACTGACATTAATGACCAATACGTCAAAATTCAATTTGCGGAAACTCGCTCATCCCCCACTTATTTATTATCGATTGGAGTAGGACCATTTGATGTTATTGATAAAGGTGTGATACCTAAAAATGAAATCCGTGATTTCGATATTCCTTTAAGAGCATTTGCAAGGCGTGGCAGAGCAAAGGATATGAATTTTGTTATGGATATAACCCCTCGGTACGTTGAGATTTTTGAAAAAGCATTAGGTCAACCTTATCCCTTCAAAAAACTCGACATTATTGCAGCACCTCAATGGCCGAGCGGCGCGACGGAATTGTCAGCCGCCATTACATATCGAGAACAAAAAGTACTATTAGGTGATACACCCGCTCCCGGCGCTCGATTATCAATCATGAATACTCACGCACATGAACTTGCCCATATGTGGTTTGGGAATTTGGTGACCCCACCCTGGTGGGACGATTTATGGTTAAAGGAAGGATTTGCAACCTGGGCTACGCCGGTCTTGCTCAATGAGTTTGAACCCGACGGGGGTCATCAGCTGAGCGCACTCTTGTCCAATTTTAGAACTATGAGTGCCGATGCTTTAGAAAGCACCCGAGCGATTCGTCAGCCAATTCTCAAAAATGAGAATATACGCAATGCGTATGATTCAATTACTTATCGAAAAAGCCAGGCGATTATCCACATGGTGGATCGTTATTTTGGTTCTGAAAACTTTCGTAAAGCCATGGGGAGTTATGTTGATCAATATGCGGATGGCGTTGCTGATTCAGCACAGTTTTATCAAAGTATTTCAGAACAAACCGGCGAGCCCGCTTTAACGGAAACATTTCGTCAATTTGCTGAACAAAAAGGCGTACCTTCCATGCAAACGGACGTTATTTGCGAAGTTTCTCAAGCAACTAGGGTTAACTTTTCTCAATCGCGATACCGGCCTTTGGGATCGAAAATCAACGATCGTTCCCAATGGACCGTACCAATGTGTGTTCGCTACGGCATTGAAGGGAACGCTAATCAAAAAGAATGCGGTTTAGTCAGCCCTCAGCAAAGTAGTCTTACGCTTAAAACAACTCAGTGTCCTACGTGGTTGATGCCGAATGCAGACGGTAGTGGGTATTATCGCTGGCAGTTGAAAAGAGAAGATCTAAATTCGCTGTTTGAAAATTATCATGAATTGAATAACGGTGAAAAGATTGCATTGTTTGACGCGGTATTATCGGGATTTGATGCCGGCGATATTAATCAATCAATCTTAATGAACGCCATCGAATTGTCTTCACAATCCAATGTGCGCCAACTTGTTGAATTGCCACTGGCTAAATTAAGTCACTATATACGCGATATTTTTAACACAAAAGAATCCGACAAGATAAGAAAGTTAGTGACCCCTTGGTATTTGATGAAGCTTGCCGACCTGGACAATAAGAAGGCGCTAAGCAAATTGTCAGAAAGTGAGCAGCTATTAAAAAATCATCTAGTTGCTTTTGTTGCGGATTCACTAAAACATCAAAAAACGCGTCAGCGATTAGTGAGAAAGGCGCAACAATTTATCGCGGAAAAAGGTGTTTCCGGGCAACATGAGCTTTCTTCCGATCTCTATTTAAGCGCTTTCAAAATTGCTGTACAGTCCTTGGGTAAGCCATTTTTCGATCAATTGATAAAAGCAAGAAGTGAAATTGATGATCCTCTATTCGATAATGCCAGCGCCGCCGCTTTAGGTGCAGTTACCGACCCTTCTCTTTCTAACACACTTTATCAGTACGTGTTAAGTGATTCTATTGGTTCTCGAGAAAGTTTTGGGATGATTGCTGCGATGCTTAATAACGATTCATTAAAAACAATGCATTGGTTATGGGTTAAGGATAATTTACCGGCGATATTAGAAAAAATTCCGGCCCAGTGGCGTCGTGCAAGCCCTAGACTCGCGGGCGGTTTTTGTGAAGAAAATCGAATGAAGGAACTGGATGATTTGTTTGAACTTCATGGTGATAAAGCACCGGGCAATGGATTGGCCTTAGCGCAAACTAAAGAATCTATTATGCTTTGTAGTACTTTAAGGCAGCGTTTTAAATAGTTGAAACAGGCTTATTAGAATTAATGGACTTAACTTGGCGCTTTTCGTTGTTGACGTTTCTTAAATGCAATTAACTCAAAGAGTGCATTGGGATAGCACTCTAGCTTCCGTGCTGAACGACACAATTTCTTCCCTTACTTTTCGCCCGATACAAGGCTTCGTCAGAATTTTGTGAAATTTGCTCCCAGTTTTCCATTCCATTTTCATAGCACGCAACCCCAAAACTCGCGGTGATAGCCAAGGGTTCATGAAGATCAATAGTGACGCGATGCGCCTCGATTTTCACTCGCAATTTTTCAGCGATTATTCCGGCCTGCACCGCATTAGTTTCAGGCAGCATGATGAGAAATTCTTCGCCACCGTAGCGCGAGACTATGTCATGTTTCCTCACATTCGATTTTAAGATATGGGAAAAGTCCACCAATGTTGTATCGCCCACTTGGTGGCCATAATCGTCGTTAACGCGCTTAAAATGGTCTATATCACACATCAAAATCGACAATTGGTGCCCTTTACGTATGCTGCGTGTCATCTCTACACCAGCTAAATCGTCCAGTGCGCGACGATTGAATACGGAAGTTAACGGGTCTATTCTGGATAAATCGAGTAGCTCTTTCTCGAGCATATTACTCGTAATCCAAAATACCGATAAGCTAGTAATTAGCACCATCGCCTGGATCGTGATAAAGGTAAACGCGTGGACAGTACCTGCTTCAGCAAAGTCGGTTAGCGCTTGTTCATTTAAGGTGAACATAATTCGATAAGCAAAAAATATTGCGAAAAGAAGAAATGCGGTCGGCAATATATAAGTGGTAAGAATGATGGTCTTGTTACGTTTTGTAAACAGGATATAGCTGCACCGCAGACATTCGATCACATAGCAAATAGATATGGTAACAATTTTCCCTTTGAGGCTTTCTTCGACATACGAGTGGTAGATAAAAGAGGGCAACATAAACAATAAAAGCAGGATGGCCACATATTTGCCTATTTTGTTCTCGATCTGGTTAAAAAAAATGAGTCCCTCGCAGATCATAACTAATCCAAATAGGAGCAGCGTATTGGCTGAAATGACGGCTATAGAGGCATCAACTATATTGAGGAAACCGAGTAAAAAGAAGCCAGCTGAACTAAACAAAAAACCACAACCAATGATAGCGATACCATTGAAACGCGGGTGTTTTAGGGAATAAACTATGAGTGTGACACCAAATATCAAGCACAGGAGAACGGACGTGAAGGAAAGTGTTGTAATATCGAGGACTTTGTCCATTGCTGCTCGAGTAAATTGCTAGGGAGTAAGTTGCTATAAGGTTGTCGGAATAACCGTTATGTCATGTACAGTACTTTACTGTAGTTGAATTAACTCAATAGTGCTCATGGCGCGTCGCGGCGAGCTAACAGGCCGTAAAAAAGATCGTCCTAATTACAAAGGCTGATCATCCACTAAGTGAAAATACAACGGCGCCCCAACCGCAAACAATACCTATCACTATAGACTCGAAAGCAGATAACTCAATTCCTTAGCAGTTGATAAGCTCACTAAATGTAGCAATATCTTAAAAACACGGTAGCTCAAGATGACAGCGGAAACGTGCAAAACTTGTATGCCTACTCCCACTGGCTCATCAAACGAAAATTGGTATTCGTTCGCGGACACCGTTCTTAAGGAACCGATAAGATTGTCGCAATAAGCCATTGGAGGGTACATTAATATGAGTCGGGCGAGGTCTTTGGTAGTGAATTACGATTTAGGACCTGGGACCAATTCCCCACAGCCTGTCCAGCAAATTCTGTTGGCACCGTGGAAAAACTCTGCAGAGAAAAAGGGCATCTCTCTGCATATGGGTATATCACGACGACCACAGAATGGATTAGAAAAGAGGCGATGTAGCGAATACCGGGAGGCATCTATCCTGTTTTTTCCACTTTCTTTACGAAAATGTGACTTGACGATAAAGTAGGGCTATTGTTAAGTCAATTTGAGAGCTTCTGGCTTTTTTGTTCTTTTTGTGGCTCTCTTAACCGTAAAGACGACGTATCAGGAATTCCTAGTTTACTGATACGGCCATAAGCATCTGCTGGATGCGTTGGAAGGATTGGGGCATCTGGGAGTATTGTTGTTTCCTATGCTCGAGGTCTTTAACGTCCGTTCGGGCTTGTGTTTTTCTGAAAGATATCAGCTTCCATCGCGGTCGCTCTATGTATGCGTTAGGACCAAAAGAATGTCGAGCAAAAAAAAGTCGAACAAAAGTTTGGATTTCACAATCGTTGAAGGAAACCCCGCGCCAACTGGGGGCACGGTCTCCTGGGCTGATTGCGGTGACGGCATTGATATTCGCACAGCTTATTGGCCCGTCCCGAAAGACGTCACCTTTAAAGGCAGTGTTCTGTTCGTTGGTGGTCGTACAGAATATATTGAAAAATACTTTGAAAGTTATCAGCAGTTATTGGATCGGGGCTATTCAGTCGCCGCATTTGATTGGCGTGGACAAGGTCTTTCCACTCGCGAATGCGATGATCATGACATGGGGCACATTGATGACTTTGACGATTATCTTGAGGATTTTACTAAAGTCTATGAGACGGTTTTGAAAGATAAAATGGCGGGCCCTCGTCATATGATTGCCCATTCTATGGGTGGGCTTAATGCCATTGGCTTTGTTCACGATCATCCTGATGTTTTTGCCAGCTTGATCTTAAGCGGGCCAATGGTTGGCATCGAAGTTCCTAAGCCACAAATGATGATCTTGGCTGTGCTAGCACGCCTGCGCGGATTGTTCGTGAGCAACAAAACTTATGCGTTAGGCGCGGGGCCATATGATGAAGACAACGTGAAATTTGACAACAATGGTCTCACTCACGACCAAACACGGTTTGATATTAATGTCGCTTTGAATGATGCGAATAAAGACCTAAGGCTGGGTGGCATTACTTTTGGCTGGGCTTTGGCAGCGCTTAAGTCCATGAAGATGATTAATAAAAAATCCTATATTGATGAGATAAAACTACCCATTCTTTGCTGCGTTGGTAAAAAAGATTTTGTTGTGTCCCAGCAACAAGTGGCAATCTGGGCAGATAACTGCAAAAATTGCCGCCTGGAAGAATTGGATGGCTGTGCTCACGAAATTCTGCGTGAAACCGATGAAGTGCAAAAGAAATTCTGGTCTTTCTTTGATGAGCATATAACCCAGTTTTAGTCGGCGATATTGTTTTTCAGTGTTATTCAGGCAACATCATCGAGGCAGTTTCCTTCAAATGCCAGGCTGTTGGGGAGTTGAGCGGTCAGCCGTCTTTAACACCCTTGTCCCGTTGCACCAGAATCATCACCAGGGCTAGCATTGCAGACCCGATCATCAACATCAAAGAGACGGCATTCAGAACCGGCGTTGAACCTTCTTTCAGGCGATCAAACATGGTGATGGTTAACGGTGCGTCCGACCCCACCAACATCAGGGTAGTATTGAAATTCTCAAAGGACATCAGGAAAGACACCACTGCGGCACCAATTATCGCGGGTTGCAGGTAGGGCAGGGTGATAGTTCGAACCGCCGCCCATTTTGTCGCTCCCAAATTCAGGGCCGCTTCTTCCAGAGACAAATCAAATTTCCGAAGGCGTGCTGAAATGACCAGCGTTGTAATGGTTGTGATGAAAGAAAACTGACCTAACACCACCAGTGTTAATCCTGGCCTGAGGAAATCCAGATCATAGTCCAGCTTATCTTCCACGCCATTGGCGATAGTACTGGAAAACACCAGAATGGAGATGCCCAAAATCACCCCTGGTATCACCAGTGGCAAGATCATCAGTACATAACATAGGCCCTTAAGCGGAAAATCATAGCGTTCAAAAAGAAACGCATTGGTGGTCCCGACCGACACTGAGATCAGAGTCGTACACAAAGCCACGAAAAGCGAAATACCAATCCCCTTTGTCAACGTACGGTCGTGAAACAATCCCAGTGTTGGTTCCGTATCATTAAAGAACCAGTCGAGCGTAAAACCCTCCCACGGTAGGGAGGGAAACATGGAATCGTTAAAGGCAAAGGTGGCTGCCACCGACAGCGGCAGGATCAAGTAAATGAAGAATAACCCCACATAGCTGGCATAGGCAATCTTGCTGATTCTCGATTGGGGGATGGAAGGTATCATTGGATTATCCCTCCGCGATGGTGGATGACAATGTCTGACGGCTGAGTTTCAGCCCCAACCAGACAATCAAGGAAGACACAATGAGCAACAGAAATCCAAAGGCGGAACCCAACTCCCAGTTAAATCTGGTAATGAACTGGTTATAGATCTGACTGGTGAACCATAAACTGTTCTTACCGCCCAATAGAATTGGCGTTAGATAGTTGCCGAGGGTTAGCATGAAGACGACGATACAGCCGGACACGATACCCGGCATGGCATGGGGAATGACAATTTCCCGCATTACGGTGAACCCATTACCACCCAAATCATAGCCGGCTTCAATATAACTGTCATCGAGGCTATCTAATGTGGTTACCAGCGGCACCACCATAAACAGCATCGAAGTATAGACCAGCCCAACCATCACAGTAGCGTCGTTGTAGAGCATCTCCACAGGACCATCTACCATGCCCGCCCATTGCAGCAAATTGGAAATAATACCGGTTTCTCGCAACAGGATCATCCAGCCGAAAGTTCGGACCAGCTCACTGACCCAGAACGGCAACAGGCATAAGAGGAACAGAATATTCTTAATCTTTCCGCGCGCAATTTTTGCGATGTAGTAGGAAATCGGAAAGCCGATCAACAGGGTCAGAATCGTCGCAAAAATAGACATAACAGCCGTGCGCGCCAGTGTATTCCAATAAAGCGGTTCGACGAAAAATTCCTGATAATTGGCAAGGCTGGTTTGGTAGGTTCTGGGCGCGATTTTTTCTCGAATGGACAACATGAACATGTCCACGTGGGGGAGGATCACCAGAGCGGTCAGCCAAATCACAAACGGCGCCAATAACAGAATCAGCGTCAATTTTGTCGTGGACCGGGTATCGATGGGTCAGCCCTCCTGTCTGGCGGTATCTGTGCGGAAACATTTCGCTTTTGTCCGCTGCCAACTGAGCGACAGGTAATTCCCCTGTTCCAAATCGCTAAATTCGCCGGTTTGCGGGAGATTGACGGTAATCTCCCCACCGGTTTTTGTATCTTTCAGCAAGGCACGGCTTGCTGCTCCATTGAACAGTAGGCTGCTAACGGAACCGGTCAGGTTGTTGTCATAACTGCTATCGACCGATGTTCCTCTGGTGAGGGTTACGGCTTCCGGCCGAACAAAAACGTCGACCCGATCTCCCTTGGAAATCTGATCCGGTCCGGCCGTTTCCGAGACAAAAACCAGACCGTCGCTGGTTTCGATTTTGGCCGAGCCGCTATCAAGGTCAATGACCTTGCCCATCCACCGATTGGAATCGCCGACAAATCCCGCCACAAACGCGGTCTTGGGCTGGTGATAGAGTTCTTGTGGTGTGCCGACCTGTTCAAAACGGCCATTATTCATCACGGCCACAATGTCCGACATCACCAACGCTTCAGATTGGTCATGGGTAATATACAGAAATGTCGTGCCGAACTGATGCTGCAATTGCTTCAACTCGACCTTCATATGCTCGCGCAATTTCAGGTCTAGTGCCCCAAGCGGCTCATCGAGCAGCAGCACGTCAGGATCCAGCACCATGCAGCGCGCAATGGCGACGCGTTGACGCTGACCACCGGAAAGTTGATCCACACGTTTGGGGCCCGCATCACTAAGGCTGACCTTATCCAGCGCCTTTTGCACTCGGGTGCCCATTTCAGCCTTGGCAACGCCTTGTCGTTTCAATCCGTACGCCACGTTTTCAGCGACAGTCATCATTGGGAACAAAGCCAGATGCTGGAACACCATATTCACTGGCCGCTTGTTCGGCGGTTCATCCAAAACCGAGCGCCCCTTAATAATAATGTCGCCGGATGTGGGGCCCTGAAAGCCTGCGATCATCCGCAACAAGGTTGTTTTGCCGCATCCCGAAGGACCCAAAATGGAGAAAAAAGAACCGGCGGGAATGGAGAAAGACACATCATCCACCGCAACAAAGTCACCGAAACGTTTCACCAAATTCCGGCATTCTAGATCAACCGCATTCGGTGCTGCCATTGCGTTGCTGTCTACCATCAACATCTCTCACCAAAGAAATATTCAAAAAATATTCAAAAAAATAGCAAAAGCCCAGCGGTCTAATGATAACGGGGCCCAATCAGGACAAACCGTGAGCGTGCTTACTTAAGGAATGTACGCGTAAATATTACTCACATCAGATTAGTTGGAGCTGGCAGCCTGGATTTTGTCTAAGGCTTTGCCTTCGATATCTTCCAGTCCGGCAGGCACTGTCGGATACCATTTTATATTGTCGATGTCCGCCGGTTGAAAGCTGGCCTGGAAGCGTTTTTTTAAGTCTGCAGAGACAAACGCATCAGCACCTTCGGACGCGGTAAAGTTACCTGCGGCATCGGTGATCATTGCCGCAATTTTAGGCTGCATGACGAAGTTGATCCATTGATACGCGGCGTCTTCTGCTTTGGTTTTGCGAGGCAGCACAAAAGTATCGGTCCAACCTAACGCGCCGGACTTGGGGGCAACGAAAGTTACATCCGGCAGATCTTTGTTTAATTTCCATCCGCCTGTATCCCAAGCCATCGCTGCCGTCACTTCGCCGGAACGAATCAGATTCATCAACCCATCACCCCCGGACCAGTAGGCTTTTATATTGCCTTTACAGGAAATTAACTTGTCAGTGACTTTGTTGATGATACCTTGGTATTTTGCTTTATCGGCATAGGCCGCGAATGGGTCCAATCCCATTGAGAAAGCAAAGGCAATTAATGTTGGACGTTTCAACCGATAAGAAGCTTTTCCTGCAACATCTGCTCCACACAGGTCTAAATAATCCTTAACCATAGCCGCTTTCCTGGTGTCGACTACTAGGCCACTTGTTCCCCAAACATGTGGCACACCATAAATTTCTCCATCTACGGTGGTGTTCGTTTTGGTCGCCTTCAGCATGGACGGAATGATCTGGCTGCTGTTGATTTTGGACAAATCGATGGGTTTGTAGATATCAAATTCAAGCTGGGCACTGGAGATTCTATCCTGGCTCGGTTGAGCCAGGTCGAACCCAGAGCCACGAGTTGCCCGTAATTTGGAAATCATTTCTTCGTTGTTGGACTTGGTCACTTCCACGTCAATGCCAGTTTCAGCTTTGAACATTTTAATCACTTTTTCCGGTGCATAACCGCCCCAGGTCAGCAGTCGTAGGGTTTCGGCCTGTGCAGTAAAAGAAACTGCAGCCAAGGTAGCAAATGCAGCTAGGGTCGAAAGCAATTTCGTTTTAAAATCAGTCATTATTATTGTTTCCAGTGTTGCAGGCTCGCTTTCGGGCCCGGTTCTCTCCACGCAAAAAAAACAGCACTTCGATTATGATCTCACTTTTGTGAAAAGAGAATGAATTTGAAATGACGTTTTCTTTTTACGCATTAGCGTATCAGAAACTGGATCAAAGCATAAGAGCAGAAATCGAATCTCGGGGAGGTCTTGGGCTGTGAATCGCGGTTTAAGTCCCGACTCTAGTTCCTTCGTCCGATAGTTGCCTTAAACCATCGACTACAGTTTCCCGCAACCAGGCGCGCGTGGACTGCGAGAAACTGAACGGCAACCGATTAGTCTGTATATCGTCGCTCAGGAATACTCAGGACATTTAACACATTCTGCAGCCGCCCTTCGCAGGCCTTAAGTTCCAGTCGCGCTATTGAACGCAGGTGTACCTCATCGGGGCCATCGGCATACCGCAGGGCTCGTGCGCCCGTCCATATGTCGGCGAGCGGAGTATCGGGGCTGATGCCCATTGCGCCGAAAGTCTGCATAGCGCGATCGCTCACATCTCCCATCACCTTGGGTACGATGGCCTTGATACTCGAGATTTCCTTGCGTGCGGCTTTGAGCCCGACGTTATCGATCATCCAGGCCGCCTGCAAAACCATTAGACGGGCCTGATCGATTTCCATTCTGGAGCGGGCAATCCAATCCGATACCGCGCCGTGCTGATGCAGGAACTTACCGAAGGTCTTGCGTTCCTTGGAACGTGCCATCATTAGGTCCAGTGCCACCGACACCATGCATATAGTTAAATTTATTGCATTAAGGCTATGGCATTCACCAAATCTTTTATTCGAGGAAAGTCTAGATGCGACTAAATCAAGTGGACCTGAATCTGTTTATCGTTTTTGATGTGATCTATGCAAAACGCAACTTGACCCGCGCGCCGAAGTTTTGTGCATTACCCAGCCATCGGTGAGCAACGCGCTGGCACGTATACGCAAAACCTTTAACGACCCACTGTTTATTAGCGCGCCGCAGGGCATGGTTCCTACGCCCGTCGCTGAAAAGTTTGTGGGGCGTGTCGGTGAGGCCCTGCAGCTACTCAATTCCAGTGTTCTGGAAGGTGATCACTTTCACCCAGCCACCGCCGATAAAGTGTTCAGAGTGAGGATGAGTGATATGACGGAAGCCTTATACCTGCCCGGACTGGGAGAAATTCTGCAGCGCGAGGCAGCCGGTATTCATATCGAATGTTATTACAGTAACCGTCAGGATATGCCTAACGAATTGGCAACTGGAGGACTGGACCTGGCTATCGATATCCCCTTAACTAACGACTTGCAACTCCGTCACTCGCCTCTTTTAAAGGAACGTTATGTGTGCATACTACGCAAGGATCATCCACTTGCCAGGGGGTCATTAACCTTGGAGCAATATCTGTCGCTGGGGCGTATTCACGTGTCTAGCCGCGGCAAGGGTTTCGGGGTGGTGGACGCAGCGCTCAACAAGTTGGGTAAGCACCTCAACATTCAAATGCGCGTGCAGCACTAATTGTTGCGCCTCTCATCGACCTGCCTACTGATTTTGCCCTCACTGCGCCGAGGCATCTGGTAAGCAAATACGATGCAGCGTTACTGGAACTGCCCTTCGAACTACCTCCCGCCGAGTCACATATCTATTGGCACCGAAGTGCTGATCAGGATATGGCCAACAAATGGTTGAGAGATAAAATTTTGAGCAGCTTACCAGCTTCGTTAGTGAGGCGGCCATTAAAGTTCGATCGCCGGTATCTTTGCGGTACATTTTATGGAAACCCAAAAGCCCGGTAGCTGTTATTGTTCATTCCAGTAGGCAATATACATAATAAGAGAAGCAATAGGGATTGAATAAGTTACGGGCAGATATCTGCGCTTAGCTTACTAGCCCTGGAATCGGGGTGCGGTCCTAGATTGTGAATCCCGAATCAAGACCTGAGCCCAATCCCGGTCGATGTAGAGGAGTTAAAGGATGAAACCGCGTCATTTTGCCAGGATATTGTGCCCTATGTAGAAAAGGTACGATTATAAATTGAGGCTACCGCGCGGGGAAAGTTTTGCACGGTAGCCTCAGCCTGCAGCGACGTACTTCTATCTAGAAGCGATATCTCTATCACCGTCAATTGCCTGGTAGATACCTCTGAACCGGTCGAGCCGAAGTAGATAATCCTGGATCTTTGCGGCATTAACTTCTCGTGCAAAGACGTACAAATTTTTGTCGTTACACCTAACTTTGCTATCGATCATCCTAAGGGAGTGGGTTCGTGATTGTTCATTGCGTAATGTTCGATCCAGCTTTCGAACCTGATCATAGACAATTGAGCGACAGACGGTCTTTGCCAGGCGATTGCCGGTAAACGAGTATTTTACTGCCTGAACATCTTCCGCACTGACTGCGGCAGTAAATGTCAAAGTAGCGGCTATAAAAAGCGTTGGTTTTATGAGTGGGTGAATTTTCATATCAATATGTACTCCGTTGGTTAAAAAAGATCCCTTCGGTCTGCCTGGGATAATTTCAGTGGCAGCTGTTGGGAAAAATAAAACACTTGTCTTACGAAAGTATTTTGATTGCGTAATACAAGTTAAATGCTTTGCTTGTGTAAAGCAAGCAAATTTGTTAAATTAATTACCATGAGCAAAAAACGATTCAATGAAATGAACTGCGCTGTCGCGCAAAGTCTAGAAGCCATCGGCGATTGGTGGAGTCTGCTCATTATTCGAGAAGCGCTTTTTGGCACGACGCGGTTTTCGGATTTTTCCAAAATCCTTGGGATATCGACAAATATTCTTACGAATAGACTCGCTCATTTGGTAGAGCATGAAATTCTGCAGCGGGTCGACATTGGAGCAGACGGAAAACGTTATGAGTACCGACTAACGCGAAAAGGCGCGAGCCTGGGAACGGCTATACTTGCGCTGCAACAGTGGTCGGATCGATGGATATGTGGCAAGGGGAACGAACCGGTTGTCCTGTTCGATGCGGAATCCGGTGCACAAATCCCACAGCTCTCCTTAAAGAACGCCGATGGAACCCCATATAATTCTTCCAATATTGTTGCAAAGGCTGGCCCTGGCGCCAATGACGCTACAAGAAGACGCTATGAGGCTGTTCCTTCGCCGTGGAAGATTTTTCCTGAAAATTCGGACAAATGATAAAAGAGGGTTTGATGTTGGTATTTTCCGTACACTGATTTTTCGCTTACCTCGATACACCGAAACCGTCTTCCGGACGGATTTGGTACCAATGATTCTGAAGACAGTGCTGATAGTTTCAAATCGTTAGCTCGCAAATTGCGGCGAAGATCGTAGATACAAATCGAGCCTTTATTCTATGGGTTTTCGTCACCCGTATTTCTTTGTTTCCCCCAAAGCTCAGTTTGAGCCTGGCGAGAGTGCAGGTTTACGGCCGTTACAATTAAAACTGAAATCGAACTGTTGAAATAGATGCCTACGTAGACTCTGTAGGCATTATTAACTGGCATGACAAAATTACTGAGGTACAAGCTTTTTCGTTTACCTAAAGAGAAAAACTAACCAAGAATCAATTCAGACAATACGTTAACTTCTTCCTCAGATTTTGGCCAAACCAGCAGACCGGTAACAGCGCTTTCCTCCCATACTTTTAAGCGGTTTTTAATTTGATCTTTGTTACCAACCAAGGCAATTTCATCAACTAATTCATCGGGAACCGCCGCCACTGCTTCTGTTCGTTTTCCGTCGAGATAGAAATCTTGTATTTTTTTGGCTGCATCCGCATAGCCCATCCTCACAATTAACTCGTTGTGAAAGTTTCGATCCTTTGCTCCCATGCCGCCCACGTACAGCGCTAAATTCTTTTTGATTGAGAGTCGTCCCGCTTCGATATCATCGGTAATATTGATTGTTATCGGATACATAATTTCAAAATCTTTGGAACGATTTGCGATGGACTCGGCGTAAACTTCCTCTCGATAAGGGGAATAATAAAGTGGGTACCAGCCGTCGCAAATTTCAGTCGCCATGGCGACATTTTTAGGTCCTTCCGCACCCAAATAAATAGGCACAGTTGGCCGATAGCTATGGGTAATTGATTTCAACGGTTTACCCATGCCCCAAGAACCGGGGGCGTCCTCAGGATACGGAATAGTATAGTGTTTGCCGGGGCTCGTAACCGGTTTATCTCGCGCCAGTACCTGTCGAATGATATCGATGTATTCACGTGTTCGTGCCAGTGGTTTATCAAAGGGCTGCCCATACCAACCTTCAACCACTTGCGGCCCGGAAACACCCAGACCCAAAATCAGCCGGCCTTCGGACAAATGATCCAGAGTAAGCGCATGCATCGCAGTGGCCGTTGGAGTCCGAGCCGACAGCTGTACAATGGCCGTTCCTAATTTTATCTTGCTGGTATGAGAGCCAACCCAAGCCAGTGGAGTTAAAGCATCCGAACCATAGGCCTCGGCTGTGAAAAAGCCCCAATATCCTAATGCCTCGGCCCGCTTGGCCAGATCCACGATATTAGCTGGAGGCCGAGCACCCCAATATCCGGTCATTAAACCTAGTTTTAAAGCCATAATACTCACTCCCGTCATTTCTAAAAATTTAAATTTTCGCTACCGCAGAGGCGATTGATTAGAACCAATGAAATTAGTCTAGCAATAACTAAATAAGTGTCGATATTCATCGACATAATTTTTGAGAAAAAGTACTTTATCAGAGTCAGTCACAGAAGTAGTGCTTGTATCCACAGGAATATCGGTCAGCCAAGCGATCAAATCTATGATATCCGGTCAGTGGGTATGTTCTCCCTGGTTGTGGCTAACGCAGCGGCGGGCATAGTCAGGAAAGAAGCATTGCCTAATCCCTACAGGAGGCCATCGATTACGGATCGTAAATGTTGTATTAGTTTTATCGACCTTTATCTAACGCTACTGCTGATACTCAACTTGAGGAAATCAATGGTCGCGTCATCTTCCTCAGAGTTTGTTCATTGCTTGCGATACGCGAAGTTTGCTCCAGGCTTGATCACAATCAACGTAACAACCACGTAGTTTTCTAGAGCCGCTATTAGGGTCAAACTCTGCACGACCATGCAATACACGACGATTGTGAAAAACCATCACGTCTCCTGGCTCCAGTTTGAACTTCAACTCGAGTTCTTTGCGACGTAAAATTTGCGTAAACGCGCGTAATCCGTCATATAACTTTGTCATATCATCAAAGCCTGTTTCGCGCGTGGCAGTTAGTGCATTGTGATATCGTATTTCTTCCAGACGTCCCTTCTGATCAAGGCGAATCGTAGGGCTATTCCACCGCAAGTCCCATTCTTTATCGACGAAACGAAAATTCACCGGGATACGGAGTAAGTCTTCATAAGCTGACGGATTTTCTTGGCATAGTAATTGTACCGCTGCAAAGCCATCAACCAAGAGACTTTCGCCACCAGTGGCATCGGCTAACAGGCAATGCAAAAACTGGATGCCGGGGGGTGTTTCTAGATTCGGTAAATCCGTGTGCGCCTTAAGCTCAATCGACGTATACGCCACGTTGTTTGGTTGCGGCTTAGATTCTACAGTGAAATCAATACCAAAATGCGTATCGCGTAAATAGCCGACTCTCTGCGCTAGCTTTTCTACCATCCCGATTTCAGGGGGCAAGTTTTTCACGATACTGAATCCAACTTCCTTTAATTGATAAATAAGTGTCGAGACACCGGCCTCCGTTTCCATCACTTCAGCGGCATCTATTGATGGCTTTTCAGGCAAGCTTTCTTTGGTCCAAACTACAGCGTCTGGCAAACCGTCATTGACGTCGTGATTGTCATAGGCGTGTTGCAATAACCAACTCGCCATATATGCGGTTATATGGCCATCGGGCCAGACTAGATTCAGCATTTCTCCGGAAGAAGAAATTTCGATTTGTTTTGCGCGGATATCGCGATCCAAAAGAAACGTATCCACAGTCCGTTCCCACGTTTGGGGATGGTGACATTTATTACACACGCAATTCTCCCGTAGCCATAACCAGTGAAAACGACTCGTAAAACCGGAGTTAAACTCAATGCTAAGAGCAACTTCATTGGCTGAAAAAGATGTCAGGGAAGCCTGATCATGCATGGAACAATTCCTTCATTTTGATGACTTCTGCCGGACAATTATGCGTTGATAGAGTCCTATTTGGAAAGATTCCATAAGACAATAGTTTTTCTTTTTCGCCATAGAGCCCCAATTCTTAATCGATTGAGGAGTCAATAGAAAAAAGGAGTCGAGGTCAGGTCTTGGGTTGTAAGTCACGATTCAAGACCTCGCCGAGATCTCCTAGCCCAGATATCCTAACCCTGATCTCTGCTCAGTGATTGGAGTCGGGAATCGCTTGAGCTCAGGAATCGGATTTCCGCAATTTTGAGAAGTTAATAGGCTAACGCTCGTTGGCACTATAAATGACGTGCTTTTCATCTGAGAATTTTATTTAAGTATCAGCTTGGGCTCTGGGAAAATCCATCTACCCTCCTGAATGTCCTTCGAAGGCAAATAGAGTCGCGCGACATAATTCCACCCTTCCATAATAGGCAAAAAGTTTTTGCGACCCTTTTTGTGCTCGCCAAAATTGATTGTAAAAGACCCATCTTCATTTGGCACGGCGATCACATTGTTAATACTATAAGCTTTATATTCATTTTCTTGAAAATAGCCTTTGTCATTGTAAATACTGATGGACCAAAACCCCTTGACTGGGACATCTTTCAGTCGAAGCTGATAGTCACCCAGGGCGTACTTGTTTGGATTCTTTGCGTAGACAACTTCATAGGTTGGCAGCCCGCCCCAGCCAATTGCGGCGCAAATCTTATGGCGCGTCTCTTTTACTTCCTTCTGTTTGCCATTGCAGAATGATGCATCACCGAGGCCGTCACCCAACAGTCGAAATAATTCGCGTGTCGTCTTGCGGCTTTCGATGTCGTAATCGGCACGCTGATAGGTGTTCGTAGAGGCGGCTGTTATTTCAATTTGATCCTGCAGGTCATTAGCCATTTTCAAGTCCTGCGGGTCGTTGGCATTTACCAGAACACGAGCGATCAAAGCGACAAAAGGCGTGCCATGCTCTTCCATTGTCAATTCAATGGCATCACCTGTGTGATAGACGGCAGTGGTGTAATTGTCCTGATTGACGATCGCGATAGACATGTAACGATCACCGCTGTTTGGAAAGGATACGCTGGCACCTTTGGAAATATCGACAACGGCGGAGCTATAAATTGTATCCCGGTTCATCTGCATATTCCGTTGTCTGTCCAGTGGAATGGGCTGTCGCACATGGACCAGTTTATTTATATCACCGCTTCTTTTGAGCATACCTTCGAATTGAAAAGCTGCTTCTGCACGGGCATAGTTGTCTGCATTTACTAGGATAGAGGTGTCTTCTGCTGTCGCTGTTGAGATGCCTAGAATGAAGCTGATAAATGCAGAAATAAGAACGCGTGGCATAAATGCCCTCCAAATTGGTGTTTTGTAAAATCGGAAAATCAGGTATTGATCAGAGCAACGCAGGGCGTGGTGTCGCATTATCGTTAAACTGGTGGCTCGGTTGCGATTATAGGCCGAATACGCATCCTTTTGCATCTATTCAATTCGCTTAGCTGGTCTATAGTTCCCATAATTCGACTATGGCTGTCCGGCTTTGGATAAGCGTTAGTTTGGTGGTCTGTCAGTCTGTTTGACTGATCAGGTCTGGCGGGGGCTAATTTGGCGAGGTATGGAAACGGCGATCATGTGATATGATCGTATCTAGCCAATTAGTTTTGATCTAAAGCGTATGGGCGCTGGTTCATATCTAATTTTGTAGCTAAGTAAAAACGTTATACTCTGATTCTGTCATTAACTGATGAGAAGCTCGTGGTCGCCAGCCGTTCTGAAGCAGATCCCATCTACCAGCTCGACCTTACGCTCACTTTTGAAGATGGAGGATCAGATCTTGCAAATAGAAGGGTCGAAAATAGAAGGGTCGAAAATAGAAGGGACAGATCTTGGATGTTGACACAGGATTCAAGATCTGACCCTAATCATTTTTCTTCAATTCCTTCTAATCTTTGGCAGGGTTGCTATGTACTCTCGGTTAAAGTCCAGGGACATCAAACTGAGCACAAAATTGATTGACCTGCCGGCTGATGGTTTCGAGGTGGTTTGCATCATTTGGATTATTTAGTGTGTCGGTAATCCAATCCGCTATTTTCATCATATCCGGCTCCAGCATTCCTCTTGTCGTAGCCGCCGGTGTTCCAATACGTATACCACTAGGCCGTGCGGGTGACAATGGATCATCGGGGATCACCTGTTTGTTGGTCGTGATTCCCACCTGATCCAGTAGTTCCTGAGCATCGTGGCCGTTTATATCGAAGCTTACAATGGTGTTAATAACCAGTAGATGATTTTCGGTACCTCCAGTCACTAATGTTACTGCATGTTTATGGAACTGTTCTGCTAGTGCTTGAGCGTTAGCTAACACCTGTTGACAATGTTCTTTGAAGGCGGGTTGCTGGGCTTTCAATAAGGTTGTTGCGATGGCAGCTACAGCATTCATGTGGGGCCCTCCCTGTAAGCCGGGAAAGACAGATTTGTCGATGGCCTTGGCATGTTTTAGTTTACTTACGATTAAACCGCCGCGAGGACCGCGTAACGATTTATGGGTGGTTGTTGTAATAACATCAAAGCCAAAATCCATTGGGTTGGCCATCGCGTTACCAGCGACTAGTCCACCGTAATGTGAAATGTCTGCCATGGCCAACGCGCCTACCGAGTCGGCGATTTGTCGAAATGCTGCGTAGTCGAGATCGCGGGGATATGAGGAGTATCCGCACAGTACCATTTGGGGCTTATGTTTTTCCGCCAGCTGTGCGATCGCATGATAATCCAATGTGCCGTCCGGCAAGGATTTGTAGCGAACGAAATTAAAAATGGTGCCCATGTGTGAAACGGGTGCCCCATGAGTCAGGTGGCCGCCATGTGATAGCTCCATGGCCAATATCGTGTCGCCAGGTTTTAGCAGACCGAGGTAAACGGCTTGATTCATCGCTGAGCCGGATAGCGGTTGTACATTGGCATGCTCGCCGCGAAATAGTTTTTTTGCGCGTTCGCAGGCTAAAATTTCGATAAAGTCGGTATATTTCTGTCCGCCGTAATAACGCTTGCCGGGATAACCTTCGGAATACTTGTTGGTAAAGACTGACCCTAATAATTCAAGTACTTCCGGGTAGGTATAGTTTTCTGAAGGAATTAATTCTATGCCGGCTTGCTGGCGTTTTTCTTCGCCAACGAGTGCGTCATGAATTGCGGGATCAGAGGATTGGAGTCGGGTTCTATAGTTGTGCGAGGGGCTGCCATTCATGGGCATTCTCCTTTAGTTAAGTAAAAGAAAGTGCCCAGGCGAACGGCTTTTAGTAGGAGACATTTGAAATGCGGCCAGCTACATCTACGCTCCCTTGTGGTTTGCTCCACATTTTCGCCAGTTACGCAGACATTTAAAGACTAACTTAAATCGGAAATAATTGTAAAGGTTTTATATTTGCTTTTTTAGCGACATAAAAAAATACAGTAGGCACACAGCGGATTTTAATTTTCCCGTGTTGTGCTTAAAGGTGCAAATGCGTCATGGTATCTACCTGTGCAGTTAATTCAGTGTCGACATAGGTGGGGGTCCTACCCTGGTGTCCGTCTCGATCCCTAACACATCAAAATGGCTGTCAGAAGCTGTCATCATTTGGTAATTACCACTGATTGCCAGCACAATTGGCGATACTAAAAAAGTGGTACCTGCTCCATTTTAGCACTGTCTGAAGATCTATTGGCCCCTGATGACCCGGTTTAAATCCTGACACCTCTGGCATATATAATTCTGGAGTGAAAATCGCTTTTGATTGTGTGACAATGCGCACCGCTCCAAATCACGACGACGTTGCAATGTACCTGATGCAAATAACTTCAGGCGTGTTTTTATTCTTTTGTCCTATGTCAGTTAACATACCGGGTATGTCAGAGACCCACCAAACGCGGAGACTATTTATGGCTGGTAAGATCATCACGATCGCACAGCAAAAAGGCGGTGCTGGTAAAACAACACTGAGTGCACATCTTGCTGTGGGTATGTCCCATGCCCTTAATGGCCCCGTTGCCATTCTCGATGTCGATCCACAGGGTAGCCTCGGCGAGTGGTTTGAATTGCGTGAAAGCTGGCTTGGTGAGGATAAAACCGGGCTCTCGTTCAGAACCGCAAGTGGTTGGGGTGCACGCCGGGAAGCACGATCGCTGGCACGGCAATGCGCCTGTGTCATTGTTGATACGCCTCCCCATGCCGAGCGGGATGCCAAACCCGCAATCGAAGCGGCAGATCTGGTCGTCATACCCGTGCAACCTACGCCCGTTGATATTTGGGCGACTAGTTCAACGCTTGATTTAGCGCGCGCCCAGAAAACCCCAGCACTGGTGGTATTAAACCGTGTGCCTCCTCGCGCCCGCCTGACGGGTGAAATGGAAGAGTTACTGATTGGATACGAGGCAAACATCGCTGCTCATCGTCTCGGCAACCGCGTTGCTTTCGCCGAGGCTGTGGGTCAGGGTGCAACCGTTATAGAAAAAAATTCGACCAGCCGCGCCGCTGAAGAGATCACCGGCCTGGTTGACGAAATCGTCTCGCTGATCTGGTAATAACAGGCAATGATTGTCTGAGTAGATGGGGCCACCGAATCGGTGCTCCCGACCTCGTTAGGTTTGTCGTGGGGCTCATTTTGACTTGAGGGAAATCGGTCGAATCCAGGATCACCGGTCTTTGTTCAACTGTCACCTTTAGCCAGAGAGAAGTAATTTTACCTGACTAATTTTATAGATTGCTTACTAATTAATAGGGAGCACGACTGAAATACTATCGGTTTTCCGGCTGGATTAACTCTCCCAATTCGTACGAATTCCTTCAATCACACCCTGCTTATCGTTTTCCAATTGTTTGAGAAACTGCTTCGGTGTATTGGTTTTTTTGTAGTATTTACCACTCCACAGCGTTATTTCCATCAACATGGGTAGAAGATCTTTTCCCTTTTCCGTTAAGGCATAAATGGATTTCGCGCGGTTGTTCTCGTCCACTGTTTTGGTGACTAAATCTCTTTCCTCCAAACGTTTTAAACGATCCGCCAGAATGTTAGTGGACATCTTTTCGTTGGAACTTAAAAAATCCCCGTAGTAAGTCTTTTCCTTAAACATAAGGTCGCGAATAATCAGCAAGGTCCATTTGTCGCCAAAGGTTTCCAGGGCGTAGTTAATGGGGCAGTCCGAGCGGCGGGGGAAAAGGTCAGGTTTCATGAGCACGATAGTAACATAAATCTACTTGCAAAACACAAGAGCTTGCTTTATTGTGAACTTGCATTTTGCAAGTAGACTGCAGTTCGATAACTTTCAGAGACTTTAGTAATGAGAAAATGGCTCAGGCCCAGTGTATTTACAATGTTATTCCTTTCCGCAGGACTGTTGTTCTTTAGTAGTTGGTATGGTGGAAATGATCCTCTAAGCGACGTGGAGATTAATCGGTTCCTGAACTATGTAGAAACGCTGGATCAGCCAAGGAAAACGTTTATCCAACAGAACGACGTGCGGCGCTTTTTAACAGCTGACGATGGAAAAACTTTTTATGTAGTTAACTTCTTTCAATTTAAAAAGCTGTCGGGAGTCAGCGACTTTAACGAGTTCAGCCGACGTGTTGTTCCACTTTGGTTGCGTTATGGAACGCATCCGGTTTTTTCAAGTACTGAGATACTAAATGAAAATAGTCAGTGGGACAGGTTTACAGTGGTCAGATATCGCAGTCGTCGGGATTGGGTGGATATCGTTAGTAACCCAAATTTCAACGAGGCCCTACCATTACGTCTGGCCGCGACTGAAAACAATAGTCGCTTTACCGTTACTGCTATTCGAATTCCTAATCTTTTTTTGTTATTGCTTTTAATTACAAGTGCGGCCGTATGTATCACATATGGTCTGAAAAAATTTGCATTCATGATTAAGCGAGGCGAACAGTCGTGATTTTTGTCGTAAGCGAAGCCGGGTAAGGAGGTTCCAGTTTGTTGTGCGTCGTATCCTTACAGCTTACAGCTTACAGCTTGGGGGTTGTGATCACGATTCAATACGTGGCCCAATTTCGGACCTCGATCCCGTGTACAGCATTACAGAATTCGAACCAGTGTTCTCGTTTTCTGGAGCGACTACATAATATCCGCTAACGGTGCTCGTCCATGGACAAAGGCTCCAACAGCTACGACGAAGGAACACACCCGTTGGCGGGATTTGACTGGTCACAGGCATAGCCGTAGGGACAACAGCAACAGGTGTCGCCGCAGGAAGAGCCTGTTTCACTCGGGCAGGCGTTGGTTGATATGCAGCAGGAACTCTCAGTACCACAATTCGACTCGTCGTCACCGCCCGAACAGTTATCGCTACCATTGCATACGTGTTCACGCAAAATGTCGGAGCCGTCGTCGCAGGTGTACATGTCAGGCCCGCTATTGCAGGCGTTGTTGTACCAGTAACCGTTTGCAACCGCGCAGCTGCTTGCGTCCGCACACAAGAAAAGGTTGCTGCTGTTGCAAGCCGATTCTTCGGCGTTGCACACACTGTTGAACCAGTAGCCACCGGCATTTCCACAGTCGTTGCTACTGACACATTGATTAACATCTGAGTAGCACGCTTCAGGAGAAGCATTGCACTGTTGATCGTACCAAAAACCGCTCGCTGACTCACATTCTCCACTGCCGGCACAAAGGTAAAGATAGTCTCCGTTGCACGATGGCTCGGGCGTACTGTTACAGGTATTTTCGTACCAAAAGCCCCCCACACTCGAACATGAGGATTCGTCACTGCAGCGATCGAGATCCGAAAAGCTACAACTGGCCTCAGGTGTGGCGAAGCAGCTATCGTTGCGCCAGTAGCCGCTGGCCTGTGTGCACTGATTCAAATCGGCACACAGGTTCAAGTGATTGCGATCGCAGGAAGTCGGCACGCTGGCGCAGCTGCCGCCCTGCCAGTCTCCGCCGGCCCGTGAGCAGTCGGCATAGCTTGCACAGAGGTCGTGGTTTGCGCTGTCGCAACCCAGACTCGGTTGTGGTACGTCCGCAGGCAGTGGATTACTGCGCGTGGGTCGATCCGGGTTCGAGCGACGATCGACCTCGTTGCTAATTACGCCGCCAGCGTAAGCAGATACCACACTGCCCACATCGGGATTCACATCGACAGCAACTATAATATTGGCGGCCGCGTTAGCTACCCGCAAGTTGTCTAAGGTGTTTGTACGGGCGCGATCAAAGCGCTCGTTAGAGATGTCGCGCCCCGCAGCGAGGTCGTCATAGACCTGATTCGTTGCTTCCTGATTCTGCATTATGACTCTAATGGCAAGACCACCTGTGAGCGCTGTGAGTGCCGTAATTACTGCAACTGTGAGAAAAATGGCTCCGCGTTGTGGGATTTTTGCTGTATTGACCTTCATAATGCGCTCCCTATTCACACAGGCTAATGTTGCTTTCGTTACTATCTGTTAATCCATAGCCTGCGGTAATTGCCAGGAATAACCCGTCCTCAAGCGCAACGCTTGCAGCGGGACTGTCCTCTGTCGGATCGTACCGCAGCAGTTGATAATTGCGACCCGCCAGCTCATGGTTTTCAACACAACTAGGTTCCCCCATCAGCTCCTTGATGTCGTTTTCGTCGCTACACAAGCTAAACTGGTCTGGCGAGTATGGCGTGGCCAGCAAGCTGACTCCCAAACCGTAGCTGGTCTCATTCACGAAATAACCGTTCTCGAATACGGATGAAGTAAAGCTTCCTCGGTTGTAGACCCAGCTTTCCACGCGGGTCGGAATCTCGAGTGGAATGACCTGACCGTTGTCGTCAACTTCCTCGGTTGTAAAACTCAGAGTGAAGATCTGAGGATAACCACGCCCGTCTACGAATGCTCTCTGGGCGAGTGACTGACCATCGAGCATGCCTGCCGGTACGCCGAATATGACGCCTCGAGTACGGCAAAACATTGCGGGCAGGGAGCTAGCATTTACCGACACTTCGGCAACCAGCTCGGCCATCGCATCGGCGTCAACCGCGTCGATCACCTCGTCTGTCGCCCCCTCCATGGCACTGGTAAAGTACTCAGACACAGCCAGCTTGTTGGTAATGACGGACTCGTCGTCACCGGTCGCGCCGTAAAGCACGTCCAAAGCAATGGTCTGTAGAGATTTTCTCCCCGCCTCAAGTTCACCCTGGTAATATTCAAGCCCAGCACGCTCGGGAGTGCGGTTGAACAACTGCTGGTAAATATTGGAAATCAGCTGAACGGTTCCCAAATCACCAAAGCGGTCATTGAACTCCTGCGATTCTCCAAATGCCTGGATGATAGAGTTGAGGTTACCGCTCTCGCTGTCAAGGCGGCCTGCCCAGTATGCAAGACCGCCAGGATCGGCAGCGCGGCCGTAGTAGGCGATATAGGAACGGGAAACGGTTTTCTCGGCCTCGGTAAATGACCTGGATTCGTATTGTCCGGCAACCGCCTGGCCGGCAATGAATGCCAGAACGAGGCAGCAGGCCGCAAATGGACCGGCGCGATAGCGCTTACTTTGTGCCAAATTCATCAGGAACCCCTCAGTAGCTAAATAGAGAAATCTCTCTCCCATTAAGCTACAGCTCACTGCTGATTTGCTTTGATCTGCATCATACTGATGCCTCATCCATCATTTTCTCACTAAATTCCAACTCGGCTTTGACAAATATCCCAACGCCGTTGGCGCGGTTCTTTCATCACATACCTTAGAGGGCGAGTACTGGCACTCAGGCTTTACACAAAAAATGTCCCACCTTGATCCATCCGAAACTTTAGTTACACGGTGCTGCCGTCCCATCAGGTGGAGCAAATTAACATGCCAATATTCGTGATAATTGGCTCGATTTTTTATGTAAATCTACGGAGATAGTTGTCAGATTTATCGGTTGAAGAAGTTGCTAGTTTCCGAGTAGATAGGGTTAGGTCTTGGGTTGTGAATCACGATCTAAATCCCGACCGCTGTTCTTTCGTCCGATATATGGCAATAAAAATCGGATGCGGTTTATGTCGTCGGAAGTTGATAAGCCGACAGCAGCAGATTATCAGGACTCGCGTGTGATTCTCGATTCATGACCTGACCCCTATCTAATCCCATAACCCCGATCCTATACCTCGTTACCCCGGTCTGGTACCATGTTTTTCACCTAAAACGCCTAATTGAATAGATATAATTAGGCGTCTGTATAGTGATGTCTCTATGCTAGTGCAGATAAAAGCCACTGATCTATCGTGAACAATATCCCAACTGCAATACCATGCTTTTCATTTAATTAATCGCAACACTACTAAATCGATTGCGTAATTAACTTGATGTCATCTTAGAAAAACTAACGCTCGGAAGCGATGCCATGATCACAAAGTTAAGAAAAACTCTATGCGCTCTTAGCATTTTAAGCCTTATTACGGCGAACCCGTCTTTAGCGGTCAATGAGCAAGATATTATCAATGCGGATAAAACACCCGGTGTTTGGTTATCACACGGTCGCACCTATGATGAAAAGCGGTTCTCTCCCTTAGAGCAGATCCACAGCGACAATGTCGATGACTTGGGTCTTACTTGGCAATACGCAACCGGTAATACGAGAGGTATGGAAGCCACTCCCATAGTCGCTGACGGCGTTATGTACATAACGACTGCATGGAGTCGCGTCGCAGCATTGGATGCTAAGACAGGAAAATCAATCTGGACATTCGACCCTATGGTTGCCGGTAAAAAAGGACGGGACGCCTGTTGCGATGTTGTCAACCGAGGTCTTGCCATTTGGGGCGACACAGTCTTTCTAGGAGCGCTCGATGGCAGGCTTATTGCGCTCAACAAACACGACGGCAAAGTTATCTGGTCACAACAAACTACCGACCCGAAAAAACCCTATACCATAACCGGCGCACCAAGAGTCGTAAAAGGTAAAGTGATTATCGGCAATGGTGGCGCTGAGTTCGGCGTACGCGGCTACTTTAGCGCTTACCATGTACTAACAGGTGAGTTGGCATGGCGGTTCTATACTGTGCCCACTCAACTTCAAGAGGTAAACGAAGGTGAACATTTATCTAAAGCTCGTGATAGCTGGTCACCTCAATCTTTGTGGAATACTGGACTTGGCGGTACCGTATGGGATTCTTTTGCTTATGATCCGAGCCTGAATTTACTTTATGTAGGCGTGGGCAACGCATCTCAATACAATCGTAAACAACGTAGCCCTGGAGGCGGTGATAATTTATTTGTGGCATCCATTTTAGCAGTGAACCCCGACACGGGTAAATTGGTTTGGCACTATCAAACGACACCCGCTGAAAGTTGGGACTATACCGCAACCCAACATATGATCCTGGCTGATATCAACATCATGGGGCAAGAACGAAAAGTACTCATGCAGGCACCGAAGAACGGATTTTTCTATGTCATAGATCGCGCGACCGGTGAACTAATATCGGCGAAAAATTATGTCCCCGTAAATTGGGCGAGCCATATCGATGTTGAGTCCGGTCGGCCAGTTGAAACTGGCATTGGTGATTGGAGCAATACACAAAGAATGATATCCCCCGCTATTATAGGCGGTCACAATTGGCACCCCATGTCTTATAGCGACAGCACGGGCCTCGTCTACATTCCCACTATCCATACCACCTATCCCTATAAACCTAACAGTCAGTATCAGTATGACCCAAAAGGTTTTAATACCGGCGAAGATTTTGCTGGTTTGGCAGCCAGCTCGCCTGACATAGTTCCTGGCTTTTGTTCTCCCACCCGCCTTACGGCATGGGATCCAGTAGAGCAGAAACAAGCCTGGCAGGTGAAGTTTTCTCGTGGCGTAAGCGCAGGAATACTCTCTACGGCTGGAGGGCTTGTATTTCAGGGAACAACAGACGGAGCTCTGCATGCGTATAATGATAACGATGGAGACCTGTTGTGGTCCCAGAATGTCAATGTAGGCATTATGGCTCCGCCGATTTCATATGCAGTAGACGGCGAACAATACATCGCAGTTCTTGCAGGTCTTGGGGGGAGTCAGGGAGGCCACGGTGACGAATTGGAAAACGCTAATTCAGGTCATGTATTTGCCTTCAAGCTTAACGGCAATTTAACACCGCCCAACATTGCCTCCCGAGATACCCTGGTTAAAGTTCAAGCAACTGCACTTGATGAAGAAAGTTATTCAAGAGGCAGAAGTTTATATGCAGTACATTGCTTGAGATGTCATGGTTTCGCCGCAAAGAGCTCAGGTCTTTACCCAGACCTTAGACATTCAGAGCAAGGTGTACATAATATTTGGAAAGAAATCGTTATCGACGGAGTATTCGCTGACAAAGGTATGGCAAGTTTCAAAGATAGCCTTAACAGTGATGATGTCAACGATATTCACGGCTACGTTATCCAGCAGGCGATTTCATCTGATGCTTTGACTCATCGACTTTTAAAGCGTGTTGTCAGTCAGGTTTGCATTCCAGCTGAATGGTTGGCTGACTGATTTCAGCATGAATCAGGGGGTCAAGTCTTGAACCGTGAATCTTCAAAACTTTTGACAATCTTACTCACCGACGAATAATGGAGGCCAAAGTAATCCGATAGGGCCTTCATACTGTAACAACCACTCTGAAACGCTAGATAAATGACTTCATTCCTATCCTCTGAAAGAGATTGATAATAACTCAATGGCTTTGCGACGGGGCGTTTCTGAATGGAGGGAATCTCATCTAAACTAACAGCCTCTGCCATCCTACACTGCATTTCATCAACAAAGTCATCATCACCCAAATAGATCTGATTTTTAAGT
>ENA-OSET01000344-OSET01000344.1-sediment-metagenome-genome-assembly--contig:-NODE-344-length-53247-cov-48.103630_pt1 | contig 53247 bp, 41 predicted proteins | sample MGYA00237882_ERZ534229 | MGnify/ENA primary metagenome ERZ534229 (study PRJEB26408, sample SAMN06266212) | sediment metagenome | isolation source: Hudson Canyon methane seep mesocosm | place...
ACATCAATGACGACAGGTAAAAAACCACGGAATCGATTAGATATGGCGTGAGAATTGCTTTTATTTGTATTATCAGAATGGTTCGGCACGGTTTATCCTTGTAGTTCCGCTTGCGAACAAGAGTATATCAGAGGCCTGAATAAAATAGGGCAAAGAATTTCCTCTTACTAGGGTAAAGTTTTTCCAAAACTAGGGTTTTAAAGTTAGTTATGAAGAGTGTTCAGCATTCCTACATATTTCCAATGTTAATTTTCCTTATGTTCTTGTGTTCTGGAGTACTGGAAGCAAAGACATTTGGTGCGAAATTAGATAGAAGCCAATGGTATCTTTCGGCTTCCATCTTTGAATGCAGCTTGGTGCATGAGATTCCATATTACGGGAAAGGAATTTTTTACCATGAAGCGGGCGAGGAGCTAAAGTTTTTAACCAATGCGGTAAATAACCCCATGAAATCTGGCAAAGCAGCGCTGGTGATTGAAGCTTCTTCGTGGAAACCTGGCAACATTATTGATGATTTAGGTTATGTAAAAGTACTTGATAGTACAAAACCAATTGTCGTTGATAGGAAAAGGGCAACCATCATGATGAGTGGTTTGCTTGCAGGGATGTCTCCGACATTCACGCGTAAAGCTTGGTATAGCGATGAATCAATCCGTTTATTTATTAACAGTATCAATTTTCTTTCGGTATATGATGGCTATTTAGAGTGTATATCTGGCTTGTTGCCGGTTAATTTTAGGCAAGTTGAAAGAACACGGGTGCATTTTCAGACCGATAAGGCAGTATTAACCGGCGCAGATAAAGATGACTTGGATAGAGTGGTTTTATATGTCAATGCGGACAGTAGCGTGACTGCAATTTATGTAGATGGACATACTGATAATACTGGTCGAAGAATATATAACCGACGTTTATCTAAAGCACGTGCAGAAGCCGTTAGTGATTATTTAGTTTCACAAGGCTTATTGTCTGAAGTTATTCGTACTCGCTATCATGGTGAACGATACCCCTCTGCGAAAAATAATAGTAATACTAATAAATCCAAAAACCGTAGAACAACTGTTAGGTTGGTACGAGGTGAAATGTTATCACCTCCTAGTGATGCTTCGCCTGATGGCCAGCTAAATTAATAAAATATTCGTCTTAATAGGGGTTCTTGATTTTAATTACTACGCTCTCCCTTATCTCTATTGTGTTTACCTCCTCTGTACAAGTAAAATAGCGCCTTTTCTTTACGTAGTCTCAGAATTTACATGTTCTGAGCTTTTCGAAGCTATTAATTTGGAGCCTTCATATGTCTCAAGTAAACAAAGTTGTCCTGGCCTACTCTGGTGGTTTGGATACTTCTGTTATCGTTAAATGGTTGCAGGAAACATATAACTGTGAAGTTGTTACATACACGGCTGACTTAGGGCAGGGCGAAGAAGTTGAACCGGCACGCGCAAAAGCAGAAGCGCTTGGCGTAAAAGAAATTTATATTGAAGATGTTCGGGAAGAGTTTGTTCGTGATTATGTTTACCCAATGTTCCGAGCGAATACAATCTACGAAGGCGAATATCTTTTAGGGACGTCAATTGCGCGTCCTCTCATTGCTAAACGTATGGTTGAAATTGCAAATGAAACTGGGGCTGATGCAATTTCACATGGAGCTACCGGTAAAGGAAATGATCAAATCCGCTTTGAGCTAGGAGCGTATGCACTTAAGCCAGGCGTTCAGGTCATTGCGCCTTGGCGTGAATGGGATCTTAGTTCTCGTACTAGCCTTTTAGAATATTGCGATAAGCACGGGATTGAAGTTGAGAAGAAGAAAGGTAAGTCACCTTACTCAATGGATGCAAATCTACTTCATATTTCATATGAAGGCGATATTTTGGAAGACCCTTGGCAGGAACCGGAAGAAGAAATGTGGCGTTGGTCCGTTTCTCCTGAAAATGCACCTGACAAGCCTACATACATCGAAGTGACTTATGAAAACGGTGATATTGTTGCAATTGATGGTGAAAAATTAAGCCCTGCAAGTGTACTCGCTCAGCTGAATAAAGTTGGTGGCGATAATGGTGTTGGTCGTCTAGATATCGTTGAAAACCGTTATATCGGAATGAAGTCACGAGGATGTTATGAAACACCAGGTGGCACGATAATGATGAAAGCGCATCGAGCGATTGAATCAATAACCCTAGACAAAGAATCAGCACACTTAAAAGATAGCATTATGTCAAAGTATGCTGAGTTGATATACAACGGCTATTGGTGGTCGCCCGAGCGAAAGGCGCTTCAGGCGTTAATTGATAATACGCAAACCTATGTGAATGGAGTTGTTAGACTTAAGTTATACAAAGGTAATGTAGCGGTGGTTGGTCGTAAATCTGACGATACTTTGTTTGATGAAAGTATTGCTACTTTTGAAGATGATGGCGGCTCATATGACCAAAAAGATGCCGACGGCTTTATCAAGCTAAACTCTCTACGCTTACAAATTGCTGCTGGAAAAGGCCGTGACCAAGGTTAGGGTATTTTCTTAATACAAAAAGGCGAGCTAAATGCTCGCCTTTTTTTTACGACCAAAATAGTAGCTTTCTAGAATGTCTTATCGACTACTTGCTTTAGTTCAGACTTCGCATTTCCTCGTAATAAAGTTCCATGCGCAGCAATAATGTGTTCAAAATCCAGCATAAGTAATCGATCAAAATCGTCACGCATCGAACCTCCCTTAGGGGTGACTCTTTTGATCCAGGGTTTACCTATTAACAGTTCTTTTTTAAATCCCATTAGCTTGAGTACAATTTTTGTCAGGAAGGTCGTATGAGTCCAGTTTGTTAGATTCTGGATGCTATCTGTCGTAATTAGTAGATTATGATCTTTTAATAATAAAGCAGCTTCAGGATATTTTGCTGTTGAGAAAATGAAAAACTCTGAGTTCTCAATTGGTGAAAGTGTATTTTCTTCAATGATGGTGTTTGGAGTAGGGGATTTATAAGTGGATTGACCTTTTTGACACCAGAACTCTGCTTTAAATCGGTCGACATAATATTGGTCATCCAAACCGTGAAAATCACCAAGACGGATAATTTTTTTCACGCTTCCTAAGCTACATAATTTCTCCTCTTCATGTAGGTTGAGTCTTACAGGATTAATTAGTATTAAGTCATTAGCCTGTCTCAGAATGATCATATTTCTATTCATGGTCATTCCAGGGGCTATCTTAATACTACCGTGAACCCAAAACACATTTTCAAATAGCACTTCAATCGGATCATGCGCATAAGCTGGCGCGTACTTTCTATCTTCCATAGCAAGGAACTCCTTAGAATTGAAGTTGGTATTGTAATTGGTCATGCGTAACAATTGAATGAATGAGTCTTGGAATAGAGCTTTCTATATGAGAAGGGCGAGGCTATCCTGCTAATGCGGTATCTTCTGCCTCGAGCTCAGATTCAATGTCAATAAAGTCAGACAAGTAATCCCATACAATGCGACGTTGTAAGTTAGAAGAAGGGATTGCTTCAAGGCCACCTAGTAGTTTCATCAAATCACTGCCTGTTTTAGAAAAAGGCTGTAAATAAAACCCGATACTTTGACCAATAGGGGTGAAATCATGGCTAATACGGTGTGTTTTCTTTTCGTAGTCAAACTCGAAACCAACCAATAAATCCTTTGGTTCGGGAGCAATCATACCAGCATTAATACAGTGAGATAGTAGTCGGGACTCTGAAAAAATATCATCTTGTTCTTCTGATCTTGGCTTAGAGCGGAAAAGAAACGGATGACCGTTACTGCCGATGAAGGCAAAGTTGGCGACTTTTTTGAAGGCCGCTATTTCCCAAGCATCGCAATGATATAGGAAGCTAAGGCTCCGTTTAGAGATCGAACTAGGGTGTTTCAACTCACAAAGCATGGCACGAGCCCATAAGCTTTGCATGTTTTTATTGCCCACGTCCTGAGCATAATTGAAAAAGATATTTGCCCAGTCGGAATCAATAGCTTTAATGCTGACTTTTTCACCCATAAGGCCTGAAACGAGCGATAAAATAGCTTCAATATTTTCTTGTCGTTGCGTTTCCTGATGGCGTACGCGGGCATGTGTTCGCTCAGTAACACTGGCAAATTCAACATTTGTTTCAACAAAAATAGCGTCGCCGTCAGAGTTCGTGTTGCCTGATGCTATATTTCGGACGATTGTACCGTTGGATCGGTAATAGCCGCCCATGACTTTTGTGCATAGAGCGACGAGTTTTGACCAAGTGCCAATTTGTTTTTTATTTGTTTTTCCATTTGACTGATACAAGTTTTCGATACTCCATTACGAAACTTATGACTGAACCTTAACTAACTGAACCTTTATTAACTGAACGATGAAAATAATTTATTATAAGCGCAGGGAAATATATTCATTCCCTACAGTGAAAACAAGTAATGGTTATGCTGTGCATTGTAGATGTGAACGCGTTCAAAAAACGTTCTAAAAATATAAAATATCACGGGCATATATGAATAGATTTTGCTAACGCTATAATGAGATATCATTAATCATTTCAACTACTTGCTAAGATGTTAAGAGCTTACTTTAAGAAAAAACGGTAAACTATTACTGTTAGACAATAAAATAGAATGCTGGTTTGGAAATGCTGGCATAAACTAAATAATAAAGGTTCATATGCTGCGTCTTTACCCCTCAAACAAAACAGAACACCTTGCTGTGGTTATTTCTGAAATCATGAAAGCGAAACCTTTATCGGTTCCTTTTGCTAATGAAGTGGTTTTGATTCAGAGCCATGGTATGGGGACTTGGTTGCAGCAAGAAATTTCTCAGAATCTGGGTATTGCAGCTATGATTGAGTGTGTTATGCCTGCTTCCTTCATTTGGCAGCTAGCACAAATACTAATGCCTGATGACCCTCATATCCCTATTTTTGAAAAGAGTAACTTGCGTTGGCAAATTCTTGAGCGCCTACCTGAAAAGCTTTCTGATGAGCGGTATAAGAATTTATCTAGTTATATTGAGGCGCTTTCCAATACCAAGTTGTCTACAGCCACAAACTCAGAGCAAGAAAAATTTCAGACTTCTGAGCATGTACTTTTTGAATTAAGCGATGCTTTAGCGGACCTGTTTGATGCTTACCAAAACTATCGTCCGGATTGGGTCGCCGCTTGGGAAAGTGGAGAGTTAATCAGTACTGCATCGTCAGGTGATACTAACTTTTCAAATCTTGAAGTCTGGCAAGCTGACTTATGGCGCAGTCTTTATCCAAAATCAGCTTTGGGAAGTCGGAATCACAGGGCGATTTTATTAAGTAAATTACTTGAGCGCTTAAGGTCCTGCTCAAGTGATTTACAGTCTTGCTTACCGGAGCGTGTTTTTATTTTTGGACTGTCAGCGCTACCTCCTCAATGGTTGCCAATACTGACAGCCTTGAGTCGTTATTGTGATGTTCATTTCTTAATTCAAAACCCTTGTCAGTATTACTGGGGCGATGTCGTTTCAAAGACACAGCAATTAAGGCTGGAGCAGTCACTGGTTGCAAAAGGTGTCAGTGCAGATACCGCTGCGGATACCTTTATTGAGAGTAACCCTTTGTTAGCATCTTGGGGGTATTTAGGTCGGGACTATCTTTCAATTTTATTTCATCATGATGAAATAAGAGAAATGCCTGTGAATCTCTATGACGATGGTTTGGAAGGTATTGGTTTAGAGGGCAATGGCTTGGAGGATAAAGGGCCGGATAAGGACCGAAATAATTTTTCAATCAAAGCTTTGACCTGGCTCCAAACAGATATTCTTAATTTGCAAGCTGTTGCAAGGCAAGTATCAGAAACTGATAAGTCTATTCGTTTTATTACTTGTCATAGTCACTTAAGAGAAGTTGAAGCCTTACAAGACTATTTGTTTAAACTTTTGGATGAATCTTCTGAGCTAAGTCCAAAAGATGTGATTGTAATGATGCCTGATGTACAGAATTTTGCAGCACTAATTGATGCTGTGTTTTCGCGTCCTGCCTTGGATCAATATGGGCAGCCTCAATATTTACCCTACGGAATTTCTGACCAAATGCTGGCACTGGATCAACCAATGGTTGATGTATTGAGCGGCATACTCCAGCTATCAAAACTGCGTATAACCGCGACTGAAGTTTTAGACTGGTTAGATATAGAAGCAATTCGAGCACGTTTTGCTATTTCTGAAGAGGACCTGGAACAGGTTCACGCTTGGGTATCAGGTTTGAATATTCGTTGGGGCCTATCCGAAAGTCATCGTGATCAATGCTTATCAACAATGACCAAGACAAAGGGGTCTGGCTCAGAGAATACATGGCTTAGTGCATTTAAGCGTCTGTTAGCGGGATATGTATATGGTGTGAGTGAACCAGTCCATGACGGTGCTGGTGATGTGTTTGCGCAGAGCCAACATAGTCGGGAAACGCAATTACTTGCAGGCAAATTAATGCGATTTTTGGACTGTATTGAACAAACCCTTAGCCAGCAAAAAGGTAAGCACTCTATTCAGGAATGGTTAAGCAGAGTTGCTCTATTTTGGGAGTCGTGGTTCGACTCTCAATACCTCAGTGATGAAGTGCAGCGATTAATGGATCAGTCAATCAGCAGTATTTCAGAACAAGTTCATTACGCAGATTTTGAGCAAGAAATAAGCTTTACGATTGTCGCTGAAGTCATCGGTGCAGGGTTTGAAAAAGAACGTGTTAGCCAACGGTTTCTGGCTGGGAAAATTAACTTTTGTACTTTAATGCCAATGCGCAGTATTCCCTTTAAAGTAGTTTGTATGCTGGGTATGAATGAAGGGCAATACCCAAGACCAGAGCAAAAAGTAAGTTTTGATTTGATGGCGACCAGTGAGTCGAGAGTCGGGGACCGTTCAAGGCGTGAAGATGACCGATATTTATTTTTAGAAGCGATATGCAGTGCGCGGAATAATATTTATATCAGTTATTGCGGGCGAGACATTAAAGATAATTCAGAGCGCTACCCCTCGTTATTAGTCAGTGAGTTGCAAGATTATTGCGCAGATTATTTTTATCTTGACGACGAACCTGATGAAAAGTCTGCTGCAGGGCTTTTAGAGCATTGGACAATCAAGCATCGACTGCAGCCTTTTCACCCTTGGTACTATTCGAGTGATGAGGATGGTCAGTCCAAATATCTACCAAAAAGCTATAGTTCAGATTGGCTGTCTTTATATGCTCGCTCGGAGGATACAAAAGAGAGTAGTTCAAATGGCTCCCATGTATTAGATTCTAGTAAACAGCTACCACAATTTGATTTGTTTAATGAAGAAAATGACCATAATAGAGTATTTGAATTAGAAAATCTGACGCGGATGGCGGATCATCCTTTACGTTACTACTATAAGCATATACTTGGTTTATCTTATACAAATATAGATTCTGAACTAGAGGATAGTGAGCCTTTTGCGTTATCACATTTAGATAGTTATCGTTTGAAATCAAATCTTGCGCAGACATGGAATCGCGCATCCTCAGAAACATCCTCTTCAGATGAAGTTTTTGCCCAGTGGAAACTGTCGGATAAGTTTCCACGCGCTCCCGTTGATCAGTTTTATTTTGATGATGCAGAAGCATCGGTATCAGGGATGAAGGCATATGTAGAAAACTATTCTGATAACTCAAAGGTCTCGATCGATCTTAAATTTGACCAAAGTTATGGGCAAAGCAGGGTGGTAGGAGAGTTGTTGGTAACTGGAGAGATAAACCAACGCTTAATTGAGTTGAGTCTCAGTAAGAACATTGCCAGCCGTTTTTTTGGTTTTTGGGTTAAGCATATCTTCTGGAATCTCCACTGTTGCCGCGAAAACGTACTATCAGGTGAAAGCACCTTCATTACCATTGACAAAATATGGACCCTTCCAGTATTAACCTCAGAACTTGCAGAGCGTTATGCTGCTGAAATACTTGAGATGTTTTGCTGTATTGAAAAACAAGCGAATCCATTTTTGGCAAAGTCTACGTTTGCATTATTGTTTGAAAAAGAATCACAAGTTAAATCAGCCTTTAGAGGTGTAAGCATTGGAAGTAGTGTCATTCAAGGGGAGCGGGACGATCCATACTGGCAACGTTATTGTTTATTTTCAAGAGGTTCAGACGGGTTGAAAAAAGCCGATGAGTTACCTGAATTGACCGAATCTATTTTCTATCAACAGGTATTGGCGTTTGTTGATCAGATTAAAATTGAAACCTTGGAAAGCCAGATGCCAGAAACAATAGAAGGTGATCGATGAAAGCATTGAACCTAATTGATTTCCCTCTTGATGGCCTTTCTCTGATAGAAGCGAGTGCAGGTACAGGAAAAACGTATGCACTAGCAAACCTCTATCTAAGATATTTGCTTGAAAAGCAATTTACAGTGGATCAAATTCTAGTGGTGACATTTACAGAAGCTGCCACTCAAGAATTAAAAGACCGTATTCGATGTCGTATAAAAGAATTAGGTGAAGTCTTTGACGGACTCGAAACCGAAGATGATGTGTTATCGACTTTGTTTCAGGCTTCGTTAAGTAAAGAAACGGTGAATGCTGACCGGTTTCGTTTAAAAATAGCCGAGCGTCAGATAGACCAGGCAGAAATTCATACCATTCATGGTTTTTGTCAGCAGTTATTGCGTCTTCATGCTTTAGATTCAAGGTCACCCCTAAAACAAAATTTACTGGAAGATCAAAAACCATTGTTAAAGCAGGTGATTGAGGATTTCTGGCGTCAACAGGTATTGGCTTTAGAAGCGAATGAATTAGCTTATGTTTGTAATAAATGGTCATCTCCAGAAGCGCTATTAAAATCAATTACACCGTTATTGAATCGCTCGCCAGCCTTACTTATTCCCGCCGCTATTGAGGGAGGGGTGATTGCATGGCGCCGTTGCTATACAGATTCATTGTCTTGGTTTTCGACATTAAAAGAAAAAACGCTGGAATGTATTGATGAATTAGATGAGCTGATTGCTAAATCGAGTTTAAAGCGATTGAAGGATAAGCAAAACTGGTTGAATAAAATTAGAGTCTGGGGGAAAGAGGATCGCATTGACTTTTCTTTTCCTAGTGCTGGAAAAAGAACTAACTTATTTCATGATTTTTTACCTGAAAATCTACTTGCTCAAACGAAAGCTAAAGGTGTTCCACCTGAGCACCCTTATTTTGATTTTTTAGCAAGGCACCTGGCCAGTGAGCCCGTTTCATTGCAGGCACAATTTATAGTTCAAGCATATCAGCTTGTGTATGAAATGCTTGAACAGTTAAAAGCAGAGCAGCGGGTATTAAGTTTTGATGATCTGATTCTGAACGTATCTAAAGCATTAAAATTAGACCCTCTTGTGTCTGATGGAATTTATTCAAACAGTCTTGATTCAAACAGTTCAGGTGTAAAGAACGCTTTCGCTGAATCGGTTCGTGCTAGTTACTCGGTCGCGTTAATTGATGAATTTCAAGATACTGATCAAACTCAGTATCATATCTTTAGCACCTTATTTGGTGCTGGTGCAGGGCTAGAAGCATCCAGACTGGTTTTAATTGGTGACCCAAAACAAGCGATTTACTCTTTTCGTGGCGGTGATATCGCGACCTATTTAAAAGCTAAAAATGAAATAGCTACTCACCCTAGTGGTGCTGTTTTTACCATGGACACTAATTGGCGTTCATCTCCTCAAATGGTCGGCGCAGTGAACGCCATGTTTTCTGGTGTAGAAAACCCATTTAGAGCAGAAGATATTCCTTTCCAGCCGGTGATGGCAGCTAAAAGTGCAAATAGTGCACTTTCAAATACCGCTTTATTTATTACTCAATTATCAGCAACAGACATTAATAAAGAACAAATGTCATTAGCGCTTGCCGATCATAGTGTTCAGCAAATACGAAGCCTGTTAGATAGCTTTATCGACTCAGGAAATGAACAAACATTTAAAAATTCGGATATCGCGATCTTGGTTCGTTCCGGTGCAGAAGGCGAGTTAATAAAGCAACGCCTATCTAATATTGGTATCAGCGCTAGTTTTGAAGGTAAATCCAGTATTTTTGAATCACCGGAAGCACAAGCTATTTATTTTCTATTGCATGCGGTAGCTGACCCTAAAAATGAATTTGCTGTGCGGCGCTGCTTAGCTGAAATGCTATATGGCATAGATGATGAACAATATAAAAAATTAAATGATGAAACAGACGTTCTATCGACTTATTTAATTATATTTGAAGGCTTACATAAGCGCTGGGTGAGTTCGGGTATATTGGCTATGATACGTGAGGCTTTAAGGCAGTTGAATGTATATGACCATTGGAAGTCTTTGTGTACAGATACTGGAGTAAAGGATAGTAGCTGGGAGCGAAGCCTCTCAAATATCAATCAACTAGCAGAATTGCTGCAAGTTCAATCACGTACTTATCGTGGACATTTTGCTTTAATACGTTGGCTTCGAGACTCTATATCCAGTGCAAATACTGCTGATGATGAAAGCAAACTTCGATTAGAAAGTGATGAACAACTGATCCGCATTGTAACGATCCATAAGAGTAAAGGCTTGGAGTATCCTTTTGTTTTTGTGCCATTTTTATTTAGTGGGCGTGGTGCTGACGAGGCATGGTTCTATTCTTATAAAAAGGGCGATCCAAAAGGTTACTTAACCTTAGATTTACTTAAAGATGAAACTCACTTAGAACAAGCTGATGATGAGCGTTTAGCTGAAGATGTGCGTTTGTTATATGTCGCGATAACGCGTGCTAAGTATCAATGCTATGTAGGAACTACTGCCTACAAAGGGCAGGGTAAAATTTCACTTGGCTTGGCCAAGACAGCCTGGGCATATCTACTTTTTCAGGGAGAAGCACCAAAACCGTTGAGTGATGAGGTATTAATGGATTGCCTTACTACATTTCAGCAGCGGTATAAGGAGTTGATTGAGATTCAGCAGTTAAGTGTTGATGATTTGGGCCTTCAGGGTCTGGGGGCTAATAGGTCGTCTGAAACGAAAACTGAAGCGCATAAGGATCTTCAGATACAAATCCTGCAGAACCGCGTTGAGAATAACTGGAGAGTACAAAGCTTTACCGGTTTAATGCATGAGAATCATGCTCAGAATAAGCAGATGACACAAAGTCATAGTAGTCCTGCCTTAAGTGAATCCATCAGTATTTTTGGTTTTCCAAAGGGAAGCCGGGCAGGCACATTTCTTCATACATTGTTTGAGAGTGTGTTATTCGACACAGCAGAGCCAATCGTTCATCTCCAAAGTCAATACGACTCTTTGGGGTCGCTTATTCATTCAAAATTGAGTTTAAGTAAATTAGTTGAAGAAGAGTTAGTTGATCAATGGAGCATCTATTTGCAAACCTGGATAAAATCGGTACTTGCTTTTCCTCTCGGTGATAAGGTTTGTCTTGCTGATTTAAAAGAACAAGATTATATCTCTGAAATGGCTTTTCATTTTCCTGTGCAACAACTCCAGTCTCATCGCTTTAATGCATTACTGAATAGCTATAACGATCAAGCAGGTAATATTGATTTCAGAACGTTTGGAGGGCATTTGAAAGGGGCAATTGATTTAGTCTTCAAAGCAAATGGTCAATATTTTATTCTGGATTACAAATCGAACTATTTAGGTGACTCAATAGAAGCTTACCAAGAAGAAGCGTTGCAGGGAGTGATGTCAGAGCATCGATATGATGTGCAATACCTTCTCTACACCTTGGCGACACATCGATATTTGAAGCATCGTCTAGGTGAGTCATATCACTATGAACGTGATTTCGGCGGCGTATATTATTTGTTTTTAAGAGGGCTTGCTTTGGACTCAGCTGGTGAATATCCCAATACTGGTATTGTATTCACTAAACCTCAATTTGAATTGATTGATGCTTTGGATCGTGAGGTTTCAGGTTTATGAGTTTATTAAAGCATTCTCTATTGAAACGTTTAGCGAGAAATATTGATCTCGGCATTAGCCCGCTTCGCTGGATAGACTTATATTCGGCGCAATATATTTCGGATTGCCAGCAAGAAGGTTATCAAGGTGAGGGCCAGCAAGAGGTTGTAGCACTTGCGGTTTTGGTTTCATTTGCAAGCAGTAGTGGTGAGACTTACCTTTCTTTAGCGAACCTGCCTAAAAATATGCTATCGCCATTTGAATTTCCAGATCTCACTCTTACAGAGTGGACGGACAAACTGAGTTGTTCTTCAGCCATCAGAGTCGTGCCTCGTGACTCTTTGAGCTCGTTTCCATTAGAGCTTGTTGTTAACGAAAATGTAAAACAAGCACCATTGGTTTTGTGGGCCGGTAGGTTGTATTTAGCCCGCTATTGGCAGTTTCATCAAAAATGGGAGCGCTGGCTCCATGAGCAATCATTGGTGGAGTGTGAAGTTGAAGAACCGCATTTACCTATTTTGGCGGGACAAATTCATGATGTCTTTCAATTTTCTAGAGAAGAAAGCAGCTCAGAAGTGTTAAATTGGCAGGTAATATCTGCTGCACATACATTACTGCAACACTTTAGTTTAATTACGGGGGGGCCCGGGACAGGGAAAACAACCACGGCTGCGAGTTTGTTATATTTACTCATGCAACGTAATAAGCTTACCGAGACAAAACTTCAGAGTGCTCATTTATCTGTTAAATTACTCGCTCCCACTGGTAAAGCAGCCATAAAATTAGCCGACTCAATTCGTCATCATCTACAGTCTATTGAGTCTCGTCTTTTAGGCTCAGACCTAAAATCAATACGCATGAGCGATTGTTTACCAAAAAGCGGTGAAACCATTCATCGTTTTCTTTATGAGCAGGGGGCGTTAAGAGAATCACTCAATCAGGACCGTTTGTTTGATAGTGAAGAAGTTTTGTTAGGGGAGCAAGAAAGTCGTAAAGCGCTAGTTGATATTGTTGTGATTGATGAAGCTTCAATGATTGATTTAGCTTTGATGGTAGAATTGATTCAAGTGATACCTGCAAGTGCTCAAGTGATTATGTTGGGTGATCATCACCAATTACCGGCTGTAGAGCCCGGACAAGTTTTTTCTGAGTGTGTTGCCCGATATGCTCATTACCGTTACAGCCCATTCTTTTCAGAACAGCTATCGTTATTGAGTGGCTTTAATGCAGAAAGTATACGGTGTGAGAGTGCTCTTTCCAAAAAAGATACAAATGAGAACCATAATGAAGCTGTGTTTCACCCTGTTTGTCAGTTACGAAAAACTTATCGCTTTGGTGGCGACCTGAAAACAGCAGCTGAACAAATTAAACTAGGGCAGAATCGAGCGTTCAAACAACAGTTTAACTTTCAGAGAGAAACTCAGGAACAGGTTGTTAGTTGGCATTCCTTAAGTGGTCAAGAGCAAGCCGGTTTATCAATGGTTTCTGATTATAGTAACTATTTTGAATGTTTAAAAACTAAGCCTCATTTATCAGATTTAGTCATTGCGTTTGATCAGTTTCAATTGCTTTGCTCCACGCATGAAGGTCCATTAGGTGTAACGCAAATGAATGAGTTGATCGAAACTCAATTTATATACCAGCATGAGCCTCACAGGCGTTACGGGAGTGGTTTTTATCATGGCAAAGCGATTTTGGTCACGCGGAATCATGCTCATCTGGGCGTATTTAATGGAGATGTAGGTTTTGTGATTGCGGATGCTTGTAACCCGAGCAACTGGCAGATTCACTTTCCAGTTCAAAATCAATCTGCTTTAGTCGTGGCACCGGGTCGGTTGCGGGAATGGCAACCGGCTTATGCGATGACCGTGCATAAAAGTCAGGGTTCAGAATATCAGCATGTCGGCGTTATATTAGCTGGCTACGCTAAAGAACTACTTTCAAGGGCTTTGCTGTATACGGCCCTTACGCGAAGTAAATTGTCTTGTGATATTTGGGCTAGTAGTGAATCGCTTGATCAGGCGTTTAAGTAAATGCTCATTTATTGGTTTGGTTTTCTTTTGCCTGTGCACCACGCTAAAAAGCGATAAACAGGTTTATTGAATACCCACTTCCCATGCATAGAAACAAAAGTCATGAATGCTGATGTAAATTTGAATAACAGTATATGGGAGGCAGAGTAGAGATTAAGTCTAGTCTGAATACTTATACTGCGAATAAATGGGTGCTGCTTACTTGAGGGTGGTTTTCCTAAACATACACTCAATAATTTTGCCGACTGCATTGCCCAAGTGCAGCCAATGCCTGTTAGAGGGTCAGCGGTTAGTTTTGTGTCTCCGACTAACGCTAAGGCATTTAAACGTAACCGAACTGACTGTGGTGATGAATCTTTCACTACAATAATGCTCTCTAGTTGGTCTCCAACATTAATACCTTGTTTTGCGATAAAATTAATTAATCGCTTGAAGCTCTGTTCGTGTGTTTCTTGTTTCGATTCATATTCATGACGAGGCAAATACCATGAAATTAATATCCGTTGGCGATTAGGGAACAAACCAATATATTCTTGTCCTTGTCTGAGTGACCATACATGGCTTTGAGTGAGTTTAGTTCCGGTAGAAAAATAGCTAAATAAAGCAATGCGCTCATTATCTGTTTTCTTAATAGTGCCATTAGCAAGCTTGGTGACTTCAGAATTTCGGCCATCTGCGCCAATAACTAATGGCGCTCGAAAACTCATGAGCTCATTGTCGAGAGTGGAAGCTCGTATACCAGAAACACGTTTACCAGACTTAATAAACGATTGAATTCGAAAGCCCATAAACAGTGTAATGTTTTTATGATTAAGCAAAGTTGCCCGTAGCGCGGGGTCTAAGTCACTGCGTTCGATATTAGCTGCGTCTAATTTGCCTTTGAAGGGAAATAAAACAGAGAGATCCTGATGGTGAATATTCATTGCCGTCATTTGAGCGCTTTCATTTAACAAAGTCTCTAAAACGCCAAATTCCTTAAGTTTATTCACAGCATAAGGGTGAATAATATGAGTGCATATTTTTTTATAGGCTTGTAGTGATTGACGTTTTTCAAGAACTGCAACACGCCAACCTTTATTTGCAAGTTCCAGCGCACTCATACAACCGGCAATACTGGCGCCAATGATAATGACATCATAGGCATGAGTTTGATATGTAGAAGGATTTTCAGGCACTAAACCGAGACTCAATGAGTGTTGAATTGTTACAGGCAAAGTATAGTGATAGGGTGAGCGGGGATGCAATCATTAAATCTAAAATAACAAAGGCATAATCAATGATCGTTGATGTGAGTACTGAATTACCATGTGCAGCAGAAGTTATTTTTGATCATATTAGAAGTCCAAAAGGGCTGAAATATGCAGCATCACCGATAGTTAGTTTTACATCAGTGGAGGAGCAAATTGACCCTGCACGATGGGAGGAGAAAAATTACCAATACTCAGTACACCTGTTTGGTTATATCCCTCTAGGTATTCACACTATGAGCTTTAGTTATACTGTGAGCCCGGATAAATGGGCTGCGCGTGATAATGGCTATAGTCAGCTGTGTAAGACATGGGACCACCTTATGACGGTCAAAACTATAGAGGGTGGAGTCTTATATACTGATCGGGCAGAAATAAAGGCCGGCGCGCTCACACCTGTAATTTGGGTATTTGCGCAAATTTTATACCGACATCGACAACGCCGATGGCGAAAATTAGCAAATAAACTATTTCAGTATTAATGTTGTTTTATTGTTGGTGTATTAAAAACTGCTCAATCTTATTTTTAGCGTGCAGCATTAATTGGTCATCCTGTTCTAACCAGTGAATCTGTAAGCCGCTTCTTTCCATTTTTCTAAACCATTTTTCCTGTTGTTTGGCAAAATAATGAATTGCAGAGTTCAGTTTTTGAAACATGTCGTTATAACTTAGTTCACCCTTTAGATGTCTAGCGATAAAGCGATACTCCAAGCCAAAAAAATCCAGCTTTTCCCAGCTAAGGCCGTTTGTATAAAGAGACTCTACCTCTTCAATCATGCCTTCTTTTAGGCGTAACTTGAGGCGGGACGTTATACGACGTCGCGTTTCTTCTCTTGCTACTGAGATACCTAAGATTAACGAAGAAAACGAAGGCCATGTTAATTCCGGCGCATTTCGTTGGCTTGACTCAGCAATATGAATTGCTTGTAGAAGGCGTTTTCTATCTTGTGTATCTGTTTCGTTATGCTGAGTAGGGTTAAGAGCTATTAAAATTGATTTCAACTCACTATCAGACTTTTTTTCGAGCAAGATACGTGTGTTTTCGTCAGGTTCCGCTATCGTTAACTTGTATCGATTTAAAACAGCGTCTAAATACATGCCTGTCCCACCAACAAGAAAGGGGAGTGCCTTTCGGTGAGAGATGTCTTGGAAGCTACAACAGAAATCTTTTGAAAACTCAAACAGGTTATATTCTTGATTAGGCTCAATGATATCAATCAAATGATAGGGTATATCTTGATAATCGACTAAGTCTTTACCTGTACCAATATCCATCCCTTGGTAAACCTGTCGCGAATCGGCAGAAATAATCTCGCCTGTGAAAATCTCTGCTAAGGAGACTGCCAGCTTTGTTTTTCCACTAGCAGTTGGTCCAAGGAGAGTAATTAAAGGTGAATGCTGGTCATGTGTCATATTATTGAAAAAATGGTCTTGAACGACGTTAAACTTCGTTATAGTGTTATCGGCTAAGAATTTGATGGACAAGTGTTTATTGACGCTGCCAATCATGACATAAGTAGCTTTGAAATTGGGATTATATTCTAGAGCGCTCCGGCGCGTCTAATAACAAGGAAAAAAAGAATCCGTGTTAATTACAAAAATGCAGTCTTTATTAGTGTTTATTTTGTTGTCTATTCTAAGCTCTTCAGCTTTTTCCCTTGAACGAAAAGTGTTTTGTATTTGGGATCCTGTTGGTAGGAATGGCCCTGTCATGGCTTTTTACTCAGATGTAATACCCAAAGCCCAGGCATGGGGTTTAAGTATTCGTTTTGTTGCTTATACTGATGAGCGGGTTGCTGCGAATGATTTCAAGGCAGGGCGTTGTGAAGCAGTGTTATTAACGAGTATTCTTGCTCGTCAGTTTGTTAAGTTTGGTGGCACAATGGATGCGATTGGAGCCATTAACTCTCAAAAAGGTTTGGAGTTAGCATTGGCCACTTTAGCGCGCCCACGAGCAGGCAAGCTAATGACAGAGGGTAACTATGAAGTGATTGCTACCTTTCCAGTGGGGTCCATGTTTGCTTTTGTAAATGACCGATCAATTAATACAATTGATGCATTTGCAGGCAAAAAAATATCCATATTAAACGGTGACCCGCAAATGCAGAAATTTGCGGATTTAGCTGGTGCTTCTAAAGTAAATGTGTCGTTAGCGACATTTGCTGGTCGATTTAATAGCGGGGAAGTTGATATCGTTGTTATGCCAGCTTTAGCTTATAACACTTTTGAGCTTTACCATGGCTTGAAGGATAAAGGCGGTATTATCGATTACCGATTATACTACGGCATGCTTCAGGCCATTGCTAAACGTGACCAGTTTCCTGAGGGGTTCGGGCACACCATGCGCCGTTATATTTTGACGCGTATGAAAGCGATGAAAAAAATGGTCAAGGATGCTGAACAAGAAATTCCGAAAAAATACTGGATAAAAACTAACCAGTTTGTAAAAGATGATATTGACCATTTTAGTAAACGTGTTCGCTTAGCATTGAAAGAGGACAAGGTAAACCATCCTGCGGCATTAAACCTTTTCTGGAAAATACGCTGTCGCTTAGATCGTTCAAGAGGTGAATGTAAGGAGTCTCCAGCTAAGAAAGATAAACGAGAGAAACAAGGTGTTATTAAGAAACCAAAACAGAAAAAATCAAAATCTAAGAAGCTAGAACAGAAGAAGCTAGAACAGAAGAAACTAGAACAGAAGAAGCTAGAACAGAAGAAGCTAGAACAGAAGAAACTAGAACAGAAGAAACTAGAACAGAAGAAACTAGAACAGAAGAAACTAGAACAGAAGCAACTAGAACAGAAGCAACTAGAACAGAAGCAACTAGAACAGAAGCAACTAGAACAGAAGCAACTAGCGCAAGAACGTGCACTGGAGCAAGAGAAGCTGGAGCGTGTGAAAGTAGAGCAAGCTTTAGAGCATGAGAAGAAAGAGCGTGAGAAGTTAGAAAAAGAGCTTGAAGAGCAGAAAAAACAGAAGCGAAGTTGGTGGCAATTTTAAGTTAGTAGTTTCAGGTTAAGAAACCTAAGTTTAACCAATGCTGTAATAGCTGGAAGGCGCGTTCAGGAACTTGCTCTTCCGGCCACCATTCAAGCAAAGCTTCACATAAATACTGAAAATTATGGCCGTCTGCAATGGCTTGAAGCAGGCAGGCTTCATCGACTTCTACCGAACGATATTGTGTCACCAGCTCTTGCCGCCAAATCATCCATGTTTGAGCTTGTTTTAATTTTTTAATTTCTGGCGTTGTATCATCCTTTAACGCCAGCCATACTTCGACAGTATTCATTGAAAAATATTTCAAAGCAAAGCCGTGTGAAAGCTCAAACGTAAGTGTTGGCCACTTTTCCCCTGGAATATTTTGTAGGTAATCTACAGCCAAGGCCTTACAGTTTTTTGCGTTGAAGGTTGTTCTGAGTTGCCATTCAAAATCACATAATTCGATAGCAATGGTATGGTTTTTTAACGAATCAAAGTAGCGTATGAATTCTGGGAGATGTGCGCAAAAATTATTAATAGAAGGTTGGTGTGATGGGTAAGCATTAATATAGGCAGAGCATAAAGGGTGGTATAGATCATCACCAATTAATTTTCCTAGGCAAGGAAAGTCGCTATCTATTACCCCATAAAGTCGGGCCCGATATGCATTTTGATATATAGATATTCGCTGTTCCGGGGTGATCTTACCCTCTTCACACAGTAGATGTTTGAAGTTGTTTTCTTTATTCTTATCAGTTTGTTCAGCATAGATGCAGGCGATGAAATCACTTTGAAGCTGCTTAAGAGTCATAATTTTCTCTCGTCTTGAGCGACATTAAAAATAGACCTGACTTCATCTAATTCAGTAAGGAGCTCTTCTAATGGCGGAAAGTTATCATCGCGTTCGATCATGACTGAAACAGGTCCAAAATGTTCTACAGCTTGTTTATAAAGTTGTAAAACAGGTGCTGCAATTGATGCGTCATGCGTATCAATAATATAGTCACCATGATCGGAGTGACCTGCCAGGTGATGTTGCACGACGCGTTCTTGTGGTACGCCTTTAATATAGTCAAGAGGGTCAAAGTTATGATTACGAGCATTTACGTATATATTATTAATATCTAGCAACAGATAGCAATCAGCCTCTTCACACACGCTTGTTAAAAACTCCCATTCAGTCATTTTGGAATCTTTAAAGCTTAAATAGCTTGAAAGGTTTTCTATTAGAATAGGACGTTCAAGGTGATCTTGTATTTGGCGAATACGTGAGCTGATATGCTGAATGCTTTCTTCATGAAATGGCAAGGGTAACAGGTCATGTGTATTGTGAGAATTTACGCCTGTCCAACAGCAGTGATCAGAAACCCATATTGGTTGGACATGTTCTATTAGCTGCTTAAGCTCATTGAGGTAATCCATATTTAATGGGTCTGTTGACGCAATATTCATTGATACGCCGTGCATGGCAATGGGGTAGCGTTCTTTAAACAGATCTAGAAAATAAAGAGGTTTCCCTCCTTCAACTAAATAGTTCTCAGAAATTATTTCGAGCCAGTCAATATTTGGTTCTTGGTCTAGAATAGCGTGATAATATTCCGGGCGTAAGCCAAGCCCAAAGCCATGAAAAGGTTTTTGATTACATGGATAGGGGAGTTGTTTTTTTGTAGGTACCAACATAAAAAGACTGATGAAATCAAAAGGTATAAATAAAAAGAAAGCGAACTAAAGTTCGCTTTCTAGGTGGATTGAATGCAGGTTAATCTACTTAATTGTGCCACCTTTTTCAGCGCATTCACCTTCGGTCATAGCTAAAAATCCTTGGCCTTTACAAGAACCCATGCCTTTGCAAGAGTTATTCTCGCCGCCGCAATCATTCTGGCCTTTACAGCTATTGACACCATAGCAATGGATGTTTTCTTCAGCCATTGTAGGGCTGGCAACTGTTGCCATTGATGCATATCCTACAAAGCTTGCAGCGGCAACAGCTAAGGCTGCACCAGATATTTTTTTCTTAGCAGTCATTATAATTCTCCAGTTAGTATTAATTGAATGAGCCTGAGAAGGGTCAATCTTGTGGTCATGTGGTTTGACAAGGGTTATTTTTTAAAGTTCATTTGTACCCCAAAGACGAGTTTTAAGACTTTTTACTCGTAAATGCAATTAATCTGTCTAGATAGTAATAATGGAAGTCATTTATGAAATGGTGAGGGAGGGTGCTTGTCCCCTCCCTCTATCGATCAAATTATTTTGAAGGCGTGGCGACTTTTTTGCCGCCGGTCTTAAGTAATAAAGCTGGAAGCGCGATAAAATCAAAAATTAGCGCAAGTGATATCGTACAGGCAGTGAATATTCCCATGTAAGCATTCATATTAAAGTCTGAGAGTGCGAGCACTAAAAATCCAGAAACCAGAACAAAAGTGGTTACCCAAAGCGCAGTGCCGACAGTTTTAAACGCATATTGAACTGCTTGCTCACTGCTGTAACCTTTTTCCCTGATTGCCCTGCGGTATTTGCTTAGAAAGTGGACGGTATCATCGACCACAATACCTAAGATCATCCCCGTTGCTGTACCAACAGAAATCCCTACATTGCCGTTAAACATTCCCCAAAGGCCAAAAGCTGCACCTATAGGGATTAAGTTGGGAATTAAGCTAATTAAGCCAAGTTTTACTGACTTCAAAACAATAATCATAATGATGCAAATAACGATTAAGGCGTAGGTTACGCCTGATACCATGCTTACGACATTTCGTTTTCCTATATGAGAAAACATAATATTCGGGCTTGCAGCATAAAACTCAGAAATATCAGTGTTGGTTCGAAGCCAGTCTGCAAACTCTTGTTCGAGCTCTAAGGTTCGAATACTTGAAATGTTATCAAGAACGATGGTTAGTTTTATTGAAGACTTATCAACATTTAATTGGTTGTTTAAATCTAAACCATAAGGCAATGACATCTCATAAAGCAGCAGATATTGTGCTGCTAACTCTTTAGATTCGGGTAATTTAAAATAATCAGGGTTATCGGCATGCATATTTTTATTTAAGCGTTTGAAAATTTCAGTAATAGTTTCAACATGCACTACTTCATCATGTGTTTTAACCCACTCACTAAACGCTTCGACTTGACGTAAAAACTGAGGTTGGCTAATTCCTCCAGATTCATTGGTGATTAGAGAATATTCCATCGTATAGATGCCAGATAGGTTAGCCGCAGTAAAATCAGTATCCTGTCTAAAATCGACACTTGTTTTGAAGTACTTAACAAATTCATCATTAATTTTATTAAGTGGAATTGCGGCAAAAATAAAGGCTGCAATTAGAGCGGTGCAAATTAATATTTTTGTACTGTTTCTAATGACAAATAAAGCAATCGCATCAATATACTTATGTGCTCTATTATCGTGTTGTTTAACGCGTACAGGTAGAACCATTATCAGAGCAGGAAGTAATAAAGTTGAAAGGAAGAATGCGGCAATCACCCCCATAGCCACTGTGTTTCCTAAATCACGGAAGGGAGGAACTTCACTGAAGTTCATGGTTAAGAACCCAAGAACCGTCGTTACGCTAGTAATAAATACGGGCTGAAGATTTATTCGAATACTTTCTTGCATGGCTTCTGCCTTAACCATGCCGTTTCTCATGTTAAAGAGAAAAGTCACCAGAATATGTACGCAGTCAGCTACTGCCATGGTCATTATAACCGTCGGTGCAACAGTTGAAGGCCCTGTCAGCGTCCAGCCTAACCAGCCAAACATTCCCATAGCGCTTGCAATGGATAGTACAATTATTACCATCGTGGTGAGCGTACCGGTGATGGAACGTAAAAGTAGTAATAACGTAATAAAAATAATAAGAAACATAACGGGAAAAAGGCTTTTCATATCTTTTTGGGCCGATTCCGAAAAGGCATTTCCTAGCATGACGCTTCCCGTTATGTAGACCTCTACATCAGGATAATCCAAACGGTATTGCTCAATCATTTCGCGAGCATATTTAACTGTTTCCGGAATTTCCATTTCCGTCAACTGAGGAAGCTGAACCGTTGCATTTACAGCCGTGACATGTGCTTTAGGTGAAAGTAACCGATGTAAAAGCAAGGGCTCGTTGAGTGCGATATTCTTAACGCGTTGAAGATCTGCCTCGGCAGGAAACTCGACTAAATCATTTACCAATAAGTCATCTTCTTCAGCTTCGGTGTACTGAAAATTAGTAACTGAATCGACACGAGTCGAATAAGGCAGTTGCCAGGCGCGCTCAGTTAAGTCTTTTACTGCGCCTAACATCTCATGAGTAAATACCTGTTCATTCTTGGGGTGCAGCACAAAAATAATATTGTCAGATTTCGAATAAGTATTTTGAAGGGTTTCAAACGCTACAAGTTGTTCGTTATCCTCCGAAAAGAAGACGCGGTAGTTTGAACTAAAGCCAATCGTAGCGGCTCCGCGAGCGATCAAAAAAACGATGGCGATACTAGCGATAATAATAAGCCATCGCCAGCGAATAATTGAAGCTGCAAATTTATCGACCATATTCATATTTCCTTCTGACTATTGAGTCATATTTGATGAGTACGCTAGGATTCTTATTTTTAATAAATATCCACTTTAAAGACTTTAGATCCAAAACAAAATGATAATTAAAGAGCATTACTACTTTTATTAAACTAGAAATAGATTCTAAACTTGTTCCTATTTTGTGTGTAATAGGCTAAATTTAAAATCACTGTTCCAGTATTGGAACAAAATGACGATATAAGTGAGTCTTAGTAAGGTCAGTCAAAATACTAAAACAGAGGCGTATTATGCAAGATTTAAATGAAATGGCCATTTTTGCTGTTGTTGTAGGCTCAGGTAGTTTTACGAAAGCGGCAGAAAAGCTTAAATTACCTAAATCTACTGTTAGTCGAAAAGTCAGTCAATTAGAAAAAAGAATTAGTGTTCGTTTAATAAACCGCACAACACGTAACCTTAAACCGACTGAAACGGGCAAACTGTATTACCAGCACTGCCTCAAAATGCTGGAGCAAGCAGAAGAGGCTGATCGGGTTGTGAATAATATGCAAGCTGAACCGAGTGGTTTACTTCGTATTAGTACGCCGCTTTCATTTGGAACACCTTTCTTTGTTGGTGCAATAAAACGCTTTTTAGATCAGTACCCTAAAGTCGATGTTGAAATTATCTCCGACGACAAACAGGTTGACATGCTGGATCAAGAAGTCGATATCGCTTTTAGAATTGGCCCGTTATCTGATTCAAGTTTAGTGGCAAGAAATTTGGGAACAGCTCGTTTGTCTCTGTGTGCATCCCCTACATATTTAGCCAAGCATGGCGTGCCTAAAAATCTGAATGATTTAGATAAACATACTTGTTTATCGCACCCCCTTTCTCCTTGGGTTTTTAGAGGCCCAAATGGGCAGATTGAAGTTGAACCAAAATCCAGAATGATTACTAATGATATGGAAATGCTTAGAAAGATGACCATTGAAGGCTTGGGGGTTGGCGCCGCTCCCCAAATATTAATTAGTGAAGATATTCGGGAAGGACGTTTGATTACAGTCTTGCCTGAAACGCCCTTTGTCGAGCGAACTTTCTATCTGGTTTATCCTAGTCGTCGTGAACCGCCTTCAAAAGTAGTTGCCTTTACAGAATTTATATTCTCAAGTTGTCAGCCAATACCTCCATGGGAAACGTTAACAGATGTCTTTAACACTAACCCTCATTTAGAAAGTGTCAAAGTGGCTTCTGATAAATTACGGCCAGTAGGAAGCTAAGGTGTCTGATAAAGAGAGCATGTCAGGTGACCAGTCTTTTATTCAGGAAATGTCAGATGTTGAGCCGCTAAAACAAACTCAGGTAACGCTGAAAAAAATGACTGAAGACACGCCGGGGCATGTTGTCAGGCGTAGTCTTGCCGTAGAAAATAAAACACTGGTAGATCCTCTGATGTCGGCAGGTATCCTAAACTTAAAGTCGAATGATATTTTGGCTTTTCGTAGTGATGGTGTGCAGCATGGTGTTTATAAAAAGCTAAGGATGGGACGATATGAAATTGATGCATGCCTGGATTTACACCGCTTGACAGTTGAAGAGGCTCGAAAAGATGTTTACAGTTTCTTAAATGATTGCTATCAATATGATTTGAGAGTTGTGATTATTCTCCATGGAAAGGGAGACCGAAACCCTGAAAAAATAGCGACCTTGAAAAGTCATTTAGCTGTGTGGCTTCCACAAATTGATGAAGTTCTGGCATTCCACTCTGCACTGAAACAGCATGGAGGCACAGGCGCTGTTTACGTCATGCTCAAGAAGAGCAACCAGGCAAAACAGACTAATCGAGAGCAGTATGGTTTGAAGTAAAATCATTGTGTGAATATTAATAATGCTGGTTTAATTTAATTCTTTTAAGTTTATAAGTCTGTTCTAAAGTGGTGGTCGTGTTCTATTGACAGTGTTGTTTGCTTACGTCATTCTGGCTTGCTAATAAAAACTCCAAAAGAGGCAGGTTTATGCTGATCAAATTAAACGGCGTTGAAAAACAAATTGATGTTGATTCAGACACTCCATTGCTCTGGGTGATTCGTGATGAAGTCGGCCTGAAAGGAACAAAGTTTGGTTGTGGCAAAGGTCTGTGTGGTGCCTGTACTGTACACTTAAACGGTGTTGCAATTCGTTCATGCATTACGCCTGTTTCTGCTATAGAAGGTCAGTCTATTAGCACTATTGAAAGCCTGACTTCGGAAGACGGCACATTACACCCCTTACAGAAAAGCTGGATTTCTCATAATGTTCCCCAGTGTGGTTACTGTCAATCCGGACAATTAATGTCTGCTACTGCGTTGTTATCCATGAATCCAAACCCTAATGATGATGATATTGACTTGGCCATGTCAGGCAATATTTGTCGGTGCGGCACATATCCCCGTATTAAAGCTGCCATCAAAGATGCAGCAAAGAACTTAAATAATAAGAATGCACAAGCGATGGGTCATCTCGCTTATGAAATTAAAGTATAGGGGGGTGAGATGATGAATAATGAAATGAGTAAATTAAACTCTGGTTTGCAGTTAAAAACCAGTCGTCGACGATTATTACAAGTCTCTATGACCGCAGCAGGCGGATTCTCCTTGGGTGTAATGCTCCCTGGCTGTAGTACATTTAGAGCAAACTCTATTGACGATAAAGGTAGTTGGAGTGCGAATGCTTGGCTTGAAATTACGCCAGATAATCGGATTATTTTTACTTTGGATCGTGTTGAAATGGGGCAGGGGACCTACACGGGGTTAAGTACCTTGTTAGCAGAAGAGTTAGATGTTGAGCCTCATAATATCGACGTCGTTTTTGCGGGTGCTCAAACGTCGTATCGCAACCCTGATTACGGTCTGCAACTAACAGGTGGTAGCAATAGTTTATCTTCAAGTTGGCCACAAATTCGTGAGGCCGGTGCAAGCGCGCGAGAAATGTTGATCACTGCAGCAGCTGATGCCTTGCAAGTCCCAAAAGATTATCTTAGAACTGAAAATGCACATGTTATCCATGCCGGTAGTAACAAACGTTTAACTTATGGCAGTCTTGCAAAGCTGGCGTCCAAACAAAACCCACCTTCTGAACCAACACTGAAATCACCAACAGACTACCGTTATATTGGTAAACAGAATAAACGACTGGATAGTCAGCAAAAGGTAACAGGCACAGCTGTATATGGCATCGATGTTGAAATTGACGGTATGCGTTATGCAGTGGTAAGTCGTGCACCTTGGCTCGGCGCTAGGCTTAAATCTCATAACGGGGCTGAAGTTGAAGTGATTGCTGGTGTAGAAAAAGTTGTAGAGATTGAAACAGGTATCGCAGTTGTTGCTAGTAGTTACTGGAAAGCCCGAAAAGCACAGGACAAACTGAAAGTAGAGTGGGAGCGCGATGAAGATGCGCCACTGGATAGTGCTGAAATTTCTGAACTTTATCACAAGCAAGCTCACGCTGATGATAGTGATTCTAAGCGAAGTGAAGGTGATGTGGATCGAGCATTTGAAAAAGCAAAGAAGGTGTTGGAATTTGAGTTTGATGCACCTTTCTTAGCACATGCCACCATGGAACCGATGAACTGTACCGCTCATGTTCAAGACGGAAAGGCTGAAATTTGGACCGGGACTCAAGCGCCGGATATAGCACAAGTCGCTGTAGCAAAAGTAACGAATGTGTCGTTGTCAGATATTACCATTCATAACCAGTTTATTGGTGGTGGGTTTGGGCGACGTTTAACGCAAGATTTTGTGGCCGAAGCCGCTGAGATTTCTTATAAAGCTGGTGGTGTTATTAAACTTGTTTGGTCTCGGGAAGAAGACACTCAACATGATGTTTATCGGCCCGCAGCATTGCATAAATTGAGAGCCGCGATTGATGATCAAGGTTTACCAATTGCTTGGGACCACCATATTATTGCACCTGAAATTATGGATTGGTATGTTTGGGATGCCTCGCCAGCGATGTTTCCCTGGGCGCCTAAATTCATGTATGCGGCATTTGGCCATGTTGGCTTGTTAACTGCAGGTTTAACGCCTGCAACGCCTGCTGATACGTCTGCCATAGAGGGCGCCGAAGATTTACCCTACAGCATTCCTGCTATTGAAGTCCGGCACACCAAAGCAGATGCTGGTGTACCTATATCTTACTGGCGCTCAGTCGGCCATTCTCACAATGCATTTGCTGTCGAGTGCTTTATTGACGAACTCGCATATGAGGCAGGGAGAGACGCCTTTGAATTCCGACGAGATTACTTGAAATCGTCCCCGCGGCTACTAAATGTATTAGAACAAGCAGCAACAAAAGGCTCATGGGGGAGAGAGATGGAGGCAGGTGTTCATCAGGGCATTGCTGTCCATAAATCATTTAACTCCTACGCAGCGCAGTTAGTTGAGATCAAAATTGAAGGCAATGATATTCAAGTATTGAAGGTTGTTTGTGCGATAGATTGTGGTTTGGTCGTCAACCCGGATATCGTTAAAATGCAAATGGAAAGCGGCATCATCTTTGGTATTAGTGCAGCACTTTATGGCGAGATAACCTTTAAGGATGGTCAGGTTCAGCAGAGTAATTTTCATGATTACCCTGTTTTAAGAATGAACCAGAGCCCAGAGATTGAAACAGTCATCATACCGAGCGAAGCATCACCAACGGGGGTTGGAGAGCCGGGAGTGCCACCTATCGCACCTGCGATTGCTAATGCCTTATTTCAAGCAACTGGAGAGCGGCATCGTCGCTTGCCCTTGAAGCTGACATAAGCGACTTATGCATAGTATTAATTTAAGCGTGATCCAATCTGTCTGTGAATGGTTGGAAAAAGGGGATATGGTTTGGTATGCCTCCATTGTACAAACATGGGGGGCATCGCCCAGACCTGCTGGTAGTCTCTTTGCATACTCTCCTAAGCGTGACCAAGTGGCAGGTTCTCTGTCTGGTGGTTGCATAGAGCAAGACTTAATTGATGAATTAAAAATAATAGAGCCTATAAATTATCCAAGAATAAAACGCTATGGTGTAAATGAAGATGAAGTGAGGCGTTTTCAGCTTCCTTGTGGTGGTCAGATTGAATTGGTTCTGGAGTGTCTTACGCCTAGCCTAGACTGTGCATCACACTTCAAAGCGATTGAAGCTAAACTCTCAAAGCGACAGAGAGTGAAAAGGTATTTATCAATGTCGGCCGGAGAAATGTCACTTTCTTCTGACGGGTCAGCCAGTGTGTCAGAGTTATCCCAAAGTGAAAAAAATATATGGCTGGCGGATGGCATGATGGCTCATATTCTAGGGCCTGAGTACCGTTTATTAATTGTTGGTGTTGGCGAGGTCACCCGGTACCTGATTCCAATGGCACTAGCAGTTGAATTTTCAGTGACAGTTTGTGACTCAAGAGCAGATTTTATAGAAAGAAGTCCAATACTTGATGACGATATTGAGGTGATTAAATGCCTGCCTGATGACTTGGTTCGAGAGCAATTCAATGATTCACATAGTGCCATCGTTGCCTTAGCACATGATCCAAGAGTGGATGATTTAGCCATCATGGAGGCGCTAACAACGGATGCTTTTTTTATTGGTGCAATGGGCTCACTTAAAACGACTGAAAATCGTATTAAGCGTTTAACCTCTCTGGGAATAAAATCAGAACAATTAGCTAAACTACATGCGCCAATTGGTTTACCTATTCAGAGCAAAACCCCTCCGGAAATTGCAATTTCAATTATTTCCCACCTGATTGAACAACGCTATATTCACAATTCAGCGGCATAATTTTGTTACATTAAAACACGATTTGAAATGAAAAATATTAGCTTGGATACAGGCTCTGTCAGGGTCTGTAAATAAAACGTGAATTAATGTTATTTGTTTATTTTTTGCCTGTTTTTCCCCTTTGCACCCCTTTATTTCATTTATATTTATCTGAGACACTCAAGTGTATTCAATATGTATCGATTAATTCGTAAGGGTTAATGATGTCCATTTATTTATAATGCATGATATTGCAAAGAGAAAAATTTGAGCCAATTAACGCTATATAGTCAATTCAATATGCGCAAACCTTATTTGGTTTCGAGCGATATTGATGATGTTGCCGGATATTTGGCAGAAGATGGCGTGCGTTTTGAACAATGGCTATTACGTTCACAAACAGAAGAGGAAGACAAACAAGCTTCTTCTGATATTATTTTGAATCGATATCATGTCGAAATAGAGCAATTAAAAAACGAAAGGGGCTATCCTTTTACAGATGTGATTTCAGTTGATCAAGCAGAAGATTTTGCTTTTGCTCGCCGAAACCGGTTTCTATCAGAACATGTTCATACCGAAGACGAAGTGAGGCTGTTTTTAAGTGGCACGGTGTTGTTCTATTTGCATATCAATGCTCGCATTCATATTCTGCAATGTGAAAGAGGCGATTTTTTGACCATACCAAAAGGCGTTAAGCATTGGTTTGATATGGGGCCTGAGCCAGAATATAGTTGTATTCGTTGGTTTACTTCTGAAGAAGGTCTAAAAAATAAGCTGACTGGAAGCTACGTGGCTGAATCTACTCCCCGCTGGGAAAGTATCCTAGGCCAACCTTTGTGTAAATAAATTATATAAAAGACAAAAACTTGATCTATCCTCTTTGAATATTTCTACGAATCCTTTATATTTTACCTCCTCTTGCCAGATTAAAGCGCTTCATTTTTTTAATCTGACAGATTGATATGAACTAAACTCATATCATGACAACTGACGGCTAAAGACGAAAAACGAGGTACTTGTGGATCTGATCGAAGCACGCTCAATGCAGGCTAAGTGCATTATAAATTTAATGACAGTCATAGCCAAAGATAACCTTTCAATTGCTCAAAGAGATGACTTGCCTAAAAAAGCTTATGAAATTGGCTGCTTGGTAGGCATGTTAGAAGGTGAAATTTTTAAATTACTCCGTAGTAGCAGTAGTATCGTTGAAGGCTTGCCTTTTAAAGGACAAATACTTGAGCAGTTTGTAAATGGCATTACTGTTGTTATTCATCGTTTATTGCTGGATGAAAATCAAGATCAGCTCGCTCAAGACCAGCAACGACTCAATGCAATACGAGCAGAGTTAAAACAGAACCTGTCACATTCAGAAATATTGCTTGAGAATGCATCTCGTCTGGAGGGGGCTTTAAGTAGTAACAAACTATTTGGAGAATCGGTAGAAGTGCTTGATTCTTTTCGCACTCATGTCGATACCATGCGTAATATGTGCATGATGAAAGGCCAGGAGCATGAAATGCTGTCGATCCTGGTAGATAAGAATGAGGAGTTATTGACTCATACAGACAAATCTTTAAAAGCTTTGCCAAAAATGGACGAGGTAACAGCCTTGGTCGACCTTCGACAAGAATTTTTACGCTTGGAGCAAGATGCTTAAAGTCAAAATTAAGTATATTTTTGAATCAAATACTGCACCGCCAGCGCCAGCTGGCTTGACGTACCATGCTTCATAATGTGCTTTAAAGAGTCGATGTTTGGTCGACCTTTTAGCCCTTCTTTTTTGGGATGGATCGTGTCGGTAATGTTATTCATATATTCGTCATAACAAATACTCGACATTAGCTTTAAGCCTTTTGAACTTAAATTTGCCTGATCAATAGCTTCTTGTTTCATCGTACTTTCAAAACTAATGAAGCCCTCCTTTTCAAGCCAAAGCATGGCGCCAAAGCAACATTGGAACCGGTCACTATGAAGGCCATACTCATCCGCTTGGTCAGGTCCTGAAATGTCTTCAACATAGACATTACTGTTTTTAGGGAATGCCTGGTAAATCTGCTTAAGGATTTTAGTACAATCTAAAAAAAACTCTTCAATATGTATGTCGAACATACTAATCGTTCTCAGTAGATTCTATTTGGGGTAATTGCTCATAACCTTCTAGAAATATTTCAAAGCGGTTAATCGCATCTTCCAGTACATCTACGCGAGGTAAAAATACAAAGCGAAAATGTTGGGTATCTCCTAAGTTAAAGCCTGTCCCATGCACAACCAGCATGCGTTGCTGCTTGAGTAAATCGAGTACCATTTTCTCATCGTTATGTATGGGATAAATTTCAGGATCTAATTTAACAAACATGTACAAAGCGCCATTTGGCTTAACGCATGACACGCCTTTTATTTTATTTAATCTAGTCCAGGCAAATTCACGTTGTTCCCATAACCGTCCACCGGGAACGATTAAGTCATTAATGCTTTGATAGCCGCCTAGCGCTGTTTGAATTGCGTATTGAGCGGGTACGTTAGAGCATAGGCGCATGGAGGCGAGCATATCAATACCGCTAATAAAATCCTCAGCAGTGTGCTTTGGTCCGGTAATTAACATCCAGCCAGCCCGATAGCCTGCCGCACGATGAGATTTGGATAAACCATTATACGTAAGTGTGAAAACATCATGAGCTAATGATGCCATCGGGGTATGTGTTGCGTTGTCGTATAATATTTTATCGTAAATTTCATCGGCCAATAATATTAACTGGTGCTCACGAGCAACTTGAACCAGTTGTTTGAGTAAGCTTTCAGGATAGACAGAGCCAGTAGGGTTATTTGGGTTAATGATAACCAGAGCTTTGGTGTTATCAGAAATTTTACTCTTGATATCTTCAATATTAGGGTGCCAGTTTTGTTCTTCATCACACTTATAGTGAATAGCCTTCCCGCCGCTTAATGTCACAGCAGCAGTCCATAATGGGTAATCAGGAGCAGGAATGAGTACTTCATCACCGTTATTCAATAAGGCCTGCATAGACATGACTATAAGTTCGCTGGCACCATTTCCCAGATAAATATCTTCAATATCAACATCTAAAATTTCCTGGGATTGGTAATGTTGCATAACGGCTTTTCGAGCAGAGTACAAACCTTTTGAGTCACAATAACCCTGTGCATTCGGCAAATTACGAATTACATCAGTTTGAATTTCTTCGGGCACATCGAATTCAAACGGCGCAGGATTACCGATGTTAAGCTTTAAAATTCGGTGGCCTTCCTCTTCAAGACGTTTGGCCTCGCGTGCGACTTCACCTCGAATGTCATAACATACATTATCGAGTTTTGAGGACTTCATAATTCTTTTCATGACGCAAGCTACCTAATAAAATCTAAAATAATACAGAGTCGATCTTTCATTCTAATAAATTACACGCAATATGGAATGCAAATTATTAAAAATTATGGAATTGTTTAGTAAATAATAGTGAAAAAGGGCTTTAATGGGAGATAAAGTGGGAAAAAGTCGATCTTTACTAGTATGTGAATGTGAATATATAGAGGGAAATGCGAATTATTGAAGGCATGCGTTTTTGTTTTTGACATTTTTGTCGGTCAACGACCTTCTATAAGCCGTGATTAACAATGCCGGCTAATTTTAAATATTCAGCGGGATTCATCTCAAATTCAGTTTTAAAAAAACGGCGAAACCCCGAACTTGTTTGAAAACCTAATTGTTCAGCTGTGTAATCAATACTCTGTTGTTTCTGAATAAGGTATATCTTGGCTAGCTCACGCCTTGCAAGGTTAGCGATATGTGAGAAAGAAAGTTCTTGTTTATTGAGCTTTTTCTGTAAGCCCCTGACTGAAATGTTTAGCTTTGTGGCTAGTTTCTGGCTATTAAAAGACTCTGGGTGATGCTGTAAAAGAAAGCATGTCGCTTTATATTCAAAATTCTGTAATCTGTCAGTTTGCCGCAGCTTATCCAAGCATTTATTTAGATACATTTTATGAAGTGCTGGGTTGTAACTGGATAGACTGGGGTACAAGTATTTTTCATCAAACTCTAATAAGCATAAAGGGGAGTTGAAACCAATATTCTCTCCAAATACTTTTCGGTATTCATTCGCGTAACATGGTTCTTCATAATCCAGACATACTTTTAAGGGTTTAAAGTTTGGGTCGACAGATTCTTTAATCGCATTAATGAGATAAGAGAATGTCGCTTCTGCACAAAACCGTCTCTGACAAGGGTGTACTTGGGCTTTAAAAGGGAAAGTAATTGATACTGATGTCACCCCTTTTCTGTGAGAAATAAAAGGGTAATAACTGGCGCCATGGGCAAAATACGTTTTTTCAACCACATCAAATGCAGATCTTAAATTTTGAGCTGTCACTAGAATTCTAGAAAAGTCACATAGATTTGATGGAGAGAGGCATCGACCATACTTGATGCCAATATCTGAGTTGGGCTCGGCTTCGTAAATTGATTTGATCAGTTTCCCATAAACAGCGTTTGAATCATGGCTGTCATTATGCTCTGAAATCAAGCGCTGAATACCCAAGCTGCTGAGCTTGAGTTCTTCAGGTATTATTTCAAGAAGTAATCTCGGGTAAATATCATCGAGCATAAAATGGCCACACAATCTTATGTTTCAGTCAGATTTATTCATTGGCTAATCTTTAATGAGACTAAAAAAGTGTAGTACACGCATAATAAGTTAGGAGTGTTATTTTTATAAAACGCACATGCGAGTTTTAATCTAGCATTCATATTAATACCAAAAAATATTATTTTTATCGTTGTATTTGTTTGGCTAAAAACTTAAAGACAAGTTGGAGCTATTTAACCTATTAATGATGAGCTCCATAGTGTTTATTATTGCTATATACTGTCCATTATCACCTGATACTACCTAACAACTACGCTGATTTGAATGCAGGGATGATAAAAGCGAACACTTTAAGGGTAAATGGGCGCATTTGGTTGTTATGTCGTATTTTAATCGTGCTATCTTTTATTCTAAATATGTTTCGATAACAAAACGAACCTGTTGACAAGAAAATGTCAGTTTTCAAAGCTATTCCTGATCAAAAATAAGGAGTAACTCATTGAAATGTACTTTAATGCTGTTTTTTGGTTGAATACTAAACATGATATGGCGTAAATAAATATTACAAGTTGATTTAATGACAAAATTAAAGCGTACCTTTCTCATTACTGTCTTGGTACTAAGCTCACTGCTTAGTATGACGTCACTTGCTGCAACCCTTAATGTAATAGCAAATGCTTCAGTAGAAGAAAGTCATCTAAAGCTGAAAGACTTGAGATCTATTTACACCATGAAAAAAAGTTTGTGGTCTAATGGGGATCGGATCGCAGTATTTGTTTTATCCGCTGACAACGCAACACATAAGGAATTTTGCCGGAAGCTGCTCAAAGTTTTTCCAAGGCAGCTAGAGTCTGTTTGGTATCGGTTAGTATACTCCGGAACAGGAGAGAAGCCCGTGAGCGTGAATAGTGAAGAAGAGATGATTGAGCTCGTCGCAAAAACTCCCGGCGCAATTGGATACATTCGTTCAGAGACCATGCATGAAGAAACAAAAGTTATTTCTATTAAGTAGTATTTTATTCCTGCTGTACTCAGATTTCCTGTTAGCAGATAAGAGTGAGTGGTTTCAGCGAAATAACTGGAATGCATTTATCAGCCAGACAGCTATTTATAGCAGTGACTATAACTTCTTGAGCCAGTCTGACGATAAACTCTCACTTGATTTATGGGAGGCGGGTTTACTAGTTTCAACAGCGGTAAAAGACAAGCTAACATTTTCGGCGCAACTATTAGGGCGTAAGGTGAGTGACTCAAGTGGTAATGACTTGCGCATTGATTATGCTTTTTTTAGTTACCCTTTCTATCAATCCATGAATGAAACATTTGGGCTTAGATTAGGCCGAATACGCTCATCCTACGGTTTATATAATGAAACAAGAGATATACCACATACCCGTACTGGTATCGCGATGCCTCAATCTATTTACTTCGATATGACACGAAACACATTTTATTCTGCAGATGGTATTGAATTATTTGGTTATCGAGACTTTGACGATCAGCGACTATCAGCCCAAATTTTTTTTAGTAAGCCTGTTGCTGATGAAGATGAGACTGGTGAAGTTGAATCTTTAAATCCTACAAATTTGGAGGGTGACAAAAGCTTGCTTGCAAAAATTAGTTATGGCTCTGAATATGACGGTATACGTACATCTTTTACCTATTACCGGCCTGAATATAAAGTGGATGTCTCTTTCCCCGTTGGTGCAATGACGTTAGAGGATAAAGATGCCTCATTTTATTCAGAGAGTATGATTACATCCCTTGAGTATAATCAGTTTGATTGGTCGGTGACTGCTGAATATTTAAGACACAAATTTGCCACTAAGATCCCCGTCTTAGGAGGGATTCCTGGCAGTCAGATAAAAAACAAAGGTTATGAAGAAGCTTTCTATGTTCAAGGTTTATACAGATTCAGTGAGCAATGGGAGACCTATTTACGTTATGACTCGACTGAACGTCATATAGATAGGTCATTACAGGATAATGAAAAATGGCACGATATAAATATTGGCGCCTCATTTAGACCCAATGAAAATTGGCTTTTGCGTACAGAAATTCATTATATAGAAGGCTTGTCTCGGTTGTTAAGCAGAGATAATGTTTTTTCTTCCGCTCAAGACCCTTACTGGACAACGGCCATGTTCCAAGTAGCTTATAAATGGTAATTAATCGATGAGCGAACAAGTACTAAAGAAAAGATACTTCAGCATTAAGTGGCAGGCATTTAGTCTGACGAGCTTAGTCTTGGCAGCTATCTTTGGTGCTTTTCTTATTTTTATCTCTGAGTCTACATTGCGCCAGTTTGAGATTGGCCGAAGCCATATTTATAGCCAAAATAAACAACAACTAGATAGTTTAATCGAAGTAGCCGCTGAGAAAATAATCCAGTTTGCGAATACTGCCACAACGAATGACTACTTGGTAAAAGGACTAATTGATAATGATCAGCTATTACTTCAAGACAAAATTGATGAATTAAGCTGGACCTTACAAGTTGACGCGGGTGTTGAAAGCGTATCTGTTTTTAGTGCGAATGGCGGTTTGATGGCTTTAGTAGGCAATCAGGGTGAACGTACACTGCTTGATATGATACTTTCATCTGAAAGCCCTCAGTGGAGTGTGATTTGTGACTCTAAATGTTATGTGCAGGGCGGAACGCCCGTTATTTCTGAGGGGCGAGTGGTTGGTGCTTTGTTGCTATCCGAGCCGCTTTCTAATGTGATGCTGCGCTTTCAGCATATATCCAATATTGATACTGGCCTATTAACGAATCAAAAGAGCACGAATGAGTTCCATGAATTCATACCGTCTTGGGATAAAAATTTAATTGCCTTAACCAACCCTCAAAACAGCAAAGCGGTTATCAATAGTGCCTCGGCATTATATTCGTTGAAGGAACTGACTGACGGGGTACACTTGGTTGACGTTAATAATGAGGTCTTTGAATTGCGAGCCTTACCACTAAAAGATAATCAGGTAGTTGTTATTTCTAATGTGTCGAAAGACGTTGTGAGCATGGAAAAATCACAAGACCAAAGCGTTCATATTAGTATTATTTCGTTGGTGGTCGCTGAATTATTGTTGCTTATACTGCTATGGAAACCGATGACCCGGCTCAGAAAAACAGCAAGTATATTGCCTCTGTTAGCGGAGCATCGATTTGGCGATGCAAAAAAATCGTTTAAAGACCTCCGTAAGCATAATATTTTCACTGATGAAACTGATCTTCTAAATGTGACGGGGTTAAAGCTCAGTACCGAGTTAGAGAACTTACAAGGGCAATTAGATAATCGTGCAGCTCAATTGGCATTAAGAGGCGAAGAGCTTGAAAAAGAAAGAGATTTCGTTAATCAACTACTCGATACCGTGCATGCAATTATCATTATTCAGGATGAAAACGGACAAGTTCAACTCTGTAATAAATTTGCTGTACGATTAACAGGTTACTCGTCTATTGAAATGAAAGGGCAAACCTTTATTTCCTTGCTGGATGATAGCGGAGAAGCCGATAGAACCTCCCGAAGAATTTTTGATGTTATTGACGGAGAGTTAAGCGAATACCAGCATGAGGCGGTGCTAAAAACCAGAGATGATGAAAAATTACATTTAGCGTGGCGTCATGCCGTACTTTATAATCATGATGATGAGACTCGGCAAGTGCTTTCCGTAGCGGTTGATATTTCAGCAAGAGTTAAAGCAGAGCAAGAATTGGCTTGGTTAGCGAACCATGACACGCTATCTGGCCTGTTAAATCGTAGACGGTTTGAAGAAGAGTTGCACAACTGTCTTGCAGAGTCTGCTAGATTTAACCGTAACTTTGCCGTTATGTTTATTGATTTGGATGATTTCAAATTGATAAATGATAACTATGGCCATTACATTGGTGATGAGCTGATCAAAGCTGTTTCTCGCTCACTTGAAGAGAATGCAAGAGCAACCGATGTTGTGGCACGTCTTGGTGGCGACGAGTTTGGCGTGATCCTGAGAAGTTTTAAAGAGGGTGAATTAAGCACCATTGTAGGTCGCCATAGTCATGCTTTAACTGAAATTAAACTCAAAGAGGATAAACATGACATTAGATGTACCGCAAGTATTGGTGTTGCTACGATGCAAGAAGGTGATAAAAACATAGATGATGTGATCGCCAATGCGGATAGAGCGATGTACAAAGCCAAACAGGATGGCAAAAATAGCTGGTGTCTTTATCAACCAGATATGAAGCAGATCTAGCTGCAGTCTATCGTGGTCATTATTAGTTTTCTTTATTTCTATTCTATATACGCATACCGATGCAAAATTTAATAAGTTATTCCGCTTTTGCCATTAAAGAAAAGTGTGACCGACCTCTCACTCTCTTGATTACTTGAACGTTGTTCAGCTCCAGTCTGTTTAAAAGCGAACAATTCATCCAAGCTGTACACCTTTCGCCTACCTGAAAAAAAGTTAATCAGGATATGGTTTGATCTCCAAATAAATAAATATAATTACCGGAGAACACATGAATATTATTAATATAAAAACAATTAGTGAAAAGGGAGTTTCTCTAGTTAAGCTAGTTACAGCTGCAGCACTGGCAATGAGTGTGGTTGGTTGTTCAATTGAAGCCGATTATACCGATGTTGCTGAACGAAATGACGTGGCGACATTTGGAGATTCAATCTTCGACCTTAATGGTGTAATTCAAACGGAACTAGAAGCAAAAGCGGGTACGACTTTCCGTGACTACACCACAAGTGGTGCAATGCTTTCAGGTGGTTCTTTGGCGCCATCGGTTGAGGAACAAATTGCATCGGCGAATGCGGCTAACCCGGATATCACGACTGTCGTGATGGACGGTGGCGGGAATGACATACTTATTCCGGCCATGTTGTTTGATCCAAACAAATGTAAAACCAAGTGGTGGCGTCCAAACCTGACTTCAAAGTGTAAAGCGTTGATTGAAGACATTTATGTGACGGGTGTGAATCTATTGAATCAAATGGATGCTGACGGCGTCGAAAATGTTGTTTATTTAGGGTATTACGAGTTACCTCGCGGTAAAACAAATCTAAATCAAGCCGTGAATTATGGAGATACATGGTTAGGTTATGCATGTGACGTAACAACCGTAAACTGTGCGTTTGTCGACCCTCGCGGACACGTTCCAGCAGCAGATGTTGAGAGTGATGACATTCACCCAACACCAGCTGGCTCTGTTACACTAGCGAACTTGATCTGGCCAGTACTTGAGCCTCTATTATAGCGTTTAGTATTCATTGAAAGGAGGACGTTTGTCCTCCTTTTTCATATCTGCCTTGTACTTATTTGAATGAAATTTAAAATGTGATGTTCAGAAGCGTACCTATCAGTGGGATGGTGCGTATTTCGCCTCCCTAAATTATATTTAACTAAGTTAAGCTAATATCTCCAAACAATAAAATTAAGATACTGGAGAAAAAAATGAAAACAATAATATCGAATGTAGCTAAATTAACTAGCGCGTTAGTAGTCGCCGCTAGTGTTGTAGGTTGTACAGGTAATGCATATGTTGAGAATGCTGATCGAAATGATGTCATCACTTTAGGTGACTCTATCTTCGATTTAAACGGCCAAATTCAAGCTAACCTTGAGTCTTGGGCCGGTGAAACCTTCCGTAACTATACGCAAAGTGGTGCAGAGCTATCGGGCGGTATTTTAGCCCCAGCTGTAGATTCACAGTATGCATCCGCTAAAGCGACTGATGCGAACATTAACACTATCGTGATGGATGGTGGCGGTAACGATATACTCATCCCAGCCATGTTATTCGATCCAAATGGATGTAAAACACATTGGTGGCGTTGGAATATCAGCTCACGCTGCGTGAACTTAATTGAAGATATCTATGTGACTGGCGTTAACTTGATGAATCAAATGGACGCGGATGGTGTGGAGAATATCGTTTATTTGGGTTATTACGAGTTGCCTCGTGGAAACACTAATTTAAATCAGGCGGTTAACTACGGCGATGCTTATTTAAGTTATGCATGTGATACTGCAACGACTGCAAGCTGTACTTTTGTCGATCCTCGTGGTCATGTGCCTGCAGCGGATGTTGAAAGTGATGATATTCACCCAACACCAAATGGTTCATTAACGTTGGCTAATTTAATCTGGCCTGTACTAGAGCCTTTACTATAATCGTGTAGGTTTATAAAGTTAAAAGACTGGTAGACAAGGATGTCTACTTTTTAAAAGCTCAGGATGGAGTATTGGTTATTCAACTGAAGTAACTGTGTGATTGTCGAAAATAAAAAACAAGTGGTAAAGAAAATGGTGAAATCATTTAAGAGTAGTTTTGTAGTAGCGAGTTCAGGAATTGTGCTGGGAGCTCTTGCCCTATATTTTTACAACTTCAATACGACAAACTCAGGAACAACAGGCACCTCTATTCCTATGATAGCAGCAAAAACGAGTGCGGTTAGTAAGGTGATTATACCAAAGTTATCCCATGTTTCTTTGCCTAAACCAGAACCAATAGCTCGGGCTGATGAAGAATTTGAAGCGCTTAAACTAGATCTCATTGAAAAAATGCGTCAACAATATAGAGGTATGATTGAAAATATTGCGGTTCAAGTATCACTTAAAGAGTTTTTAGATGATTTGATGAAAACTTACCCTGTTAAAGGGAAGGAGTTATTCGAAGCCATTATCAGAGGGGCTTTTCCCGAGATTGCTGAAAATATACTTCGAGCAGTGGATACGATGGTCCTCTATGAAGATTGGTTGTTGGAAAATGTATTGACCTTAAATGATATGCCGCCGCTAGAGTATAATGGTGAGCTATGGAAAAAGCGTCGAGAATTATTCGGTGAAGATGCAAATAAAATCTGGTCATCAGAAATTACCGCACAAGAAGAAAGAAGGGAAGTGCTTCAAAAAACGGTTGCTATGTTAGACCAATCACATGATACAACGATGTATGAGCGTATTTATATATTGCAAACATCTTATGAAGAGCAATACTCTGAAACAATAGAAAATGTTGTATTTGATAGCAAGGGCGTTTTAGCTCAAACTCTTTTTGGTTTTGATGCCGTTCAAAATGAGCTCTCTGCGATGAGTAATGAGCAAAGGCAAACAGAGATTGATACGATTAGACGTACGATAGGATTTGATGAAGCTCAAATTGAATATTTAGCTGAGCAAGACCAAGTAAAAGATAAGCGTTGGCTGAATGGTTTTAGTTATATGGAGGCGCGAGAAGTGTTACTTGAGGGGCTTTCAGGCGAAGAGTTAGATACCGCGCTGACAGAGTTGAGAGAAAAACATTTTAAGCACGAGGCGCCTACAATTGCTCGTGAAGAGAGGGATGAATTCTTCCGATATACTAGGCCTCGCATTTATGGGCGGAATTAACAATTATAGCTAAAAGCTATTATTGTTATTGGTATAATTGAATTACGCTATTTCTAGGTTTTGGTTAAACTAGTCTTACTTTAAATAAACGTCCTAATTACTGAAAGGTAAGCAGGCAATAAGTGAGGCTAAAATGGAAAACCAAATCGTTCCAAATGTAACGTTTAAAACCCGTGTCAGAGATGAATCTGTTGAAGGTGAAAACCCTTTTCGATGGGAGGATAAAACCACTGCAGACATCTTTTCTGGCAAAAGCATTGTCATCGTAGCGCTTCCCGGTGCTTTCACGCCAACCTGTTCAAGTACGCACTTACCCGGTTATGAAAAACAATACCAAGAATTAAAATCAAAAGGCATTGATGAAGTATATTGCCTCAGTGTTAATGATGCTTTTACCATGTTTCAGTGGGCTAAAAACCTAGATATTCAAAATGTAAAAATGTTGCCTGATGGAAATGGCGACTTCACTCGTTTAATGGGCATGTTAGTGAAAAAAGAAAACCTGGGTTTTGGTGAGCGCTCATGGAGGTATTCCATGCATGTGGTTGACGGTGAAATCAAAGCGCAGTTTATTGAGCCTGGAAAAATGGATAACTGCCCAGAAGACCCTTTTTCGGTTAGCGATATTGATACCATGATGGCTTACTTGTAACCTTACAAGATTGACCGCGTTAGTGTGACGTGGTCAATTTAGTCGGCAATATATAAGGAGTGCCAATGTCATCAAAAGTCGAATTAGGCCCATTAAACCAGCTTTTAGGTATCTGGAAAGGAAAGGGGGGCAAAGATATCGCACCAGACCCCGACGGTATTGAAGAAAATGCCTATTACGAAACGCTTGAATTCAAAGTTGTCGGCGATGTTGATAATGCTGAAGAGCAAACGCTCGCTATTGTTCAATATGAGCAATACATTCGCCGAGTGACTAACGATGAAGTCCTGCACCACCAACTAGGTTACTGGACGTGGGATGCTGAAACCCAAGTCGTGAGTAACAGCTTTACTATTCCCCGACGTGTCGCCGTTATTGCTGGAGGAACCGTGGAGCAAACAAGTGTCGACACCTCTTTTTCAGTCGCTGCCGAAAATGGCAATCAAAACTGGGGCATTATAGAAGCAGAATTCATGCGTAAAAAAGCCAGCACTAAAACGTTTAATCAAACATTAAAAGTGCAAGGCAATATACTCAGCTACCAACAAACCATGTTGATTGATATCTATGGCAAAAATCAATTTGAACATACCGATGAAAATACGCTAAGCAGGGTGTAGGTTGGTAGGTGAATTATGGCTATTAATCATATTTTTTAAATGTGTAAATGGCCCTATTGGTTGTTGAAAAATCTACTTTATATAAAATTTTGAGTGATTAGCATTTTTTGGCTGGCTGTAGCCCTCTAAAGCGTTTGAATTCATTCTATCCCCCCCTTTTTTTAGATGCTGCCCTAATTGGGTGCCTTGTGTGGTTTTGGTTAAATATTACGCACCCTTATAGTGCTTTTTATGATTATTAAGTGTTGGCTTATAAAAATTTGATATAAAAACAGTTATTGACCATTCTTTGTTGTCAACTAGACTTCAGATTGCAGGCTATATTAATTCATCGTTTTGGTAAGTTTTTGATGAGCTTATGGCTAGGTTACCCCTCTTTTCATCTTTTGAATTGTAGTGGGGGGCTAGGGTTGCAAAATGCAATGGAGAACAAAGGATGTGTGTTGCACTAAATAGAAAAATAGCGCTCAAAATAGGCGTTATTGGATTGATAGACTTCTGCAGTCTTTCAAAGTATACGTTATGAAAAATTTCCATATAACGTCCCCCATTCAGGAAACAACATCCTCCTCTTCAGAATATTCTTCTTCAGGCCGAGAAGGTTTGATCAATCAATTATGTGACCACCTTAACAGCCGTTTTGGAATAAGTCCTAATCAGCAAATGGCCTCGAAATTGAATCGTATCTTCATCGATATGGAGCTGGTAGAAATACACCGTCGTGTTATTGAACTGACCTCTTTATCTACTAATCATCCGAGCTGGCTTGAGCTGGTTGCCAAGCTCACCGTACATGAAACTTATTTCTTTCGTGATGAACCTCAGTTAGGAATGTTACGGGACAATCTGTTGCCAACATTAATTGATCAAGCGGCAGGCAAAGCATCTCCCCACCTTCGTATTTTGTCAGCAGGTTGTTCGTCTGGTGAAGAAGTCTACAGTATTGCTATGTTGGTATTGGATGCCATGCTGGAAGCCGGATATGCATATGGAAACGAGCTTTCAGGGGTAAGTTTAATGCCCGGTTGGCAATTGGAAATTCTAGGTGTCGATGTGTCGGCTGACGCATTACAGCTTGCAAGAAATGCATGCTATACCAAAGAAGGACTCGGGTCATTCAGGAACATGTCTTTACAATGGCAGCGTTGGTTTGATGACATTGATTCCACGTCAAATGAGTCTTCGCAGATTTACCGTCGCCCTAAAGATTTTATTCGAAGAATTACGCGTTTTGAACAACATAACTTATTACAAACCGGCATTCGATTTGGTTTGTTCGACCTAGTTCTTTGTCGTAACACCATGATTTATTTTAATGATAAAAACAAGCGTATTGCCCAGAATCATTTATTCGATGTATTGAATGCCAGTGGCATTGTGCTATTAGGTGCGACAGATCCTTTATTGTGCCCGGATCGTTGCGAGCGATACCGAAGCCGTGGCGTTGCGTATTACTCACAAAACCGATCAAACCTAAGCGGTGTAACAACAAAAACAGCCTGAATCAAAACTAAAAAGCAGGGATATTGCTATGGACATCAATCTTATCTCAATAAATGGAAATTTTTATGGCCTTCCCACGACAGCTGTACGTGAGGTTCTTGACCCTGTTCCTATTACACCTTTGCCATTCTCACCTGAATATGTAGATGGACTGATCAATATAGGCGGAAGGGTCATTGTACAGGTGGACCTGTCGATACAACTGGAAAATGAAGTAGCACTACCAGCTAAGAGCGGTCAGCTCATCGTGATTGACAGTGGAAGTGAGCACATTGCTTTGCATGCAGATCAAGCTTTAATGATGGTTAGCATTGCTGACAAAGATATACATACAGTACAAGTAGATGACATGCAGACGGGTGTGGATCCTAATTTGGTGGCTGGCGTATTTCAGTGGCAAGAGAAATCGGTATCTATTCTAGTCGTAGATCAACTTGGATTGCAAAGCATCGAGCAGCCATTGATAGAAGAAGGGGTCGAAGGGCTAGTTGGTTCAATAGAAACCGAAAGTGACGTAGATGCCAAAACAGAAGCAGGAAAGCTGGAAAACTTCTTGGTGGTAGGTGCTAACGACGAGCGATATGCTTTGCTGATGTCTTGCGTATGTTTCGTGGAAGATTTGGAAGAAGTAACGCCGCTGCCGCAAGTATCAGATGAAGTGCTTGGCATGACTTATACCCATGACATGCCATTGTTAGTTCTGGGGCTTGGGCAGCTGATGGGACAAAGTAAAAGCACAGGTAGAAAGCTGGTTATTGTTCAGTATCAGGACTTTCGTTGTGCTCTGCAGGTCGATCATATCTATGGCATTCAAGGATTAGAAAGTAGGGACAATCATGAGGTATTAGCCAAAGATGGGACATTGTCAGGGTACCTTTTGGGTGATGATGAACACCTAACAGGTGTATTAAATTTCGATGCACTGTTCTCTTCTTCACGGCTTGAATTACTGAGACGTTATCTTGTTGATGATCATCGACATATTGTGAAAAAAGAGCGAATTCCTACTCGTACGCTCCTGACCTTCAATATTGGTCAGGAGCGTTGTGCCTTACCACTTGCGATCGTTGATCGGGTGGTTGAATACCAGCTTGTAGAGCCCTTACCAGAAGGGGGGGGAGCACATCTTCATGGTGCCGTCCAAGTCCATGGCGATATATTGCCAGTGCTAGATCTTCGAGTTCAGATGGGAGTTGACCCTCAGAGAACGCCACTCACAGCATATGTCGTTGCTGGAGAGAAAGACAATCGTTGGGCGCTAGTAGTCGATCAGGTGAATCGAGTTGTAGAGCTCCCTGAAACAGATTTTGAGTTCGCCAACTCTCAGGAAAATCAACATGTGGAGTCGATCGGTCGAATTGATAATGCTTTGATAAGTGTGATGAGCCTGAAGTCCTTAACAATGTCTTTAAGTGGTATTGATCCTAATATTAAAAACTCAGCAGAGTGTGCCTGATGATTAAACTTTTAGTTGTTGATGATTCCGCATTTATGAGGATGGCCATCGCAAAAATGCTTCAAAACGACCCTCAAATTGAAGTCGTTGGAGAGGCAAATAACGGAGAAGTTGCTGTACAAATGGCAGAACGTTTGAGGCCGAATGTGATTACCATGGATGTCGAAATGCCCGTGGTAAATGGACTTCAAGCTGTACAGCGAATAATGAAGAGTGTTCCTTGTCCTATTATCATGGTGAGCAGTCTGACCACTAAAAGTGCAGAAGTGACCATCAAAGCTTTGGAAATGGGGGCTGTTGATTTTATTGCTAAAAGCTCCTCCTTTGTACAACTGGATATCGTCAAAATTGAGAAGGAACTACAAGAGAAAATTTACTACTGGGCCAAACATCCCTTGCATCAACACTTGGCAAGGACGAAGCGCAGACCTCCGCTCAGGAGTATACAGCCGGTATCAATCCAGAATAAAAGAAAGCCAGCGATGGCTGTGGATTTCGTCGTTATAGGTGTCTCAACCGGGGGGCCGAGAACTATTTTGGAATTATTGCAGTGCATGGGCCAGTTAAGTTGTCCTGTCGTGATTGCCCAGCATATGCCTAAGGAATTTACACCGGGGTTTGCAGAACATCTTGCCAGTGCCACCGGATTAGATGTGGTGGAAGGCTATCATGGCATGGCTTTGTCTCCAGGCCAGGTTGTCATTGCTCCGGGAGGGGTAGACAGTCAGGTCCGACGACCTTTTGAGAATCATTTTGCGTTAGATGTAAGAAAACATGATCAAAGCCCAATACACCCTTCTGCTGATCTACTTTTTCAGTCCAGTGCAAGAATCTGTGAAAGTCCTGTAGCTGTTGTCCTAACAGGTATGGGGGATGACGGCTCAAAAGGGGCTGTTGACTTTGCCCAACGAAATTACCCTGTGCTGGTACAAGAACCCGAAACTTGTGTCGTTGATGGCATGCCTGGCTCGGCTATCACTGCTGGTGTGGTCTCAGAGGTACTTGAAGTGTCTCAAATTGCCCTACAACTTAAACGCTGGTGTGGTGAGCACCAAATGGCTCAAACACAATCAATTAAAGCTAATTAAATAATAAGCAACACAGAGGAAGAGTTATGACAAAACGTGTGATGGTAGTAGATGATTCGATGATTATGCGGACACTGTTGAAAGACATCGTATCTGCTGATACGGACCTGAATATAGTCGGCGATGCCAGCGATGGAGAGATGGCATTGAAAAAGGTGAAGGAATTAAAACCGGATCTTATTCTCTTGGATATAGAGATGCCTAAGATGAACGGCGTGGAGTGTCTCAAACGGCTGAAATTAATGAGCCCTGCCAAGGTGATTATCATTTCATCGGTCGCTCAGGCGGGCTCCAAAATGGCATCAGATGTACGTAGTTTGGGGGCGGCGGATGTCATTCCGAAACCATCTGGAGCCACTAGTCTTGATATTAAAGCCAAGAAAGGGCATGAAATCACCAAAACAGTACGCAAAGTACTTGGTCTTGCGAGCTAGGTTAAAGTTTTTAAATAAACCATTTTTTAAAAGCTGGTTTGTTAATAGTAGTAGTGAATCGGCACTGAGCAGGAAATGCTAGGTAAAGGATTATGTCTGACTATATAGAAACACTTTGGGCTCAATTTGTTATTGAGTCCCAGGAACACCTTGAACTGATTGAACCTATCCTTGTTGAAGCAGAGTTTGATACACCAAATAAGGAAGATGTTGATCAGTTATTCCGCTCTTTTCACTCGATTAAAGGCTTGTCAAAAGCAATGGATTTAGTCGGGATGGAAGCCATTGCTCATCGTGCAGAAGATATCTTAGGGTTGGTAAGAGATGAGATTATCGTGGTTGGAGCTGAATTAGCCGATGCCTTGTTATCCTCCATTGATGCACTAAAACAGCATTTACAATTTGCTGAGAGTCAACGGCAGGATCAAGCGCCAGACGAGGAGTTAATTAGTCAGCTTGAGACAATCTTCAATCATGGCAAGGATGGGGTGGTCAAACCCAGTAGTGAAACGGCAGATCTTGACCACTCAACAGAAATAGATAATACACCAGAGTCTTCGTCAGAGAGTAGCACTTCAAGTCTTCATCATGACCCTGATATGGTGATATTTTTTGCAGAATTATTGCAATCAAATTTACCCAAAATAGCAGAAATTATTGCGCCTGAATCGTCGGAAGAATTGCTTGCGTCCCAAGAACTGGAAGGTGACCTGGAAACTCTGATTCATGCATCAACCACAATGGAATTCTTACCTTTATCCGATGCTTTTTCCTCGATACTAACCGTGCTTTCAGAGCCGGAGGGAGACAACGCTCTGCGGCAGGAATCAATGATTGAGGCCATGATGATCGTTGTTGATTTAACTCGTTTGATTGAGAGTCAAGTGCAACAGGATTGTGGGCTTGAAAACTTGGTTAGACAATTACGGATCTGCGCAGCAGAAATGATTGATGGTCTTTTTCAGGAGTTAACTGCGCAGCTGCAAACAATTGGTGTTAGTTCAGATGGCAAATCCCTGAACGAAAACCCTGAAGTGATTGACCTAGTGATACAAACCGCTGAAAAAGCGTGTGTGTTGAATAATCGTTTGTCTGTGTTAGATGGTAATGACACCAGTAAACAATTGCTGATGACTGTATCTGAAGTTTGTAATTATATTAATCAAGGGCATGCAGTTCTGGAGTCGGATTTAATTAAATTACTGATTAATGCGGTCGGAGGAGCTGAAAGTGAATACCGTTTAGACAAAGTTGATGGTGAGGCACAAGATCATTTAGTTGACTGGAACGCCCTGAATCAAAAAATTTGGGGGGTCATCAAATTACAACGTACTGATACCACGAGTGAAGCGCTTGATTCATTCAAGGAGCTGGCCGAGAAAATTAAGATCAACCCCATTTTTGAGGATTGTATGCCAGCAGAAAGCATTCGTTTACTAAAAGATGGGATTAATGAAGGTTACGCTGTATATGAAGCCTTGGTCAATTTAGAGGAGTCAGAAACGTTTACTGCGAGTTTTTTACTCTGGGTAGAAGAGCACGCCCAACTGATTACTAATAGTACTATTTTTGTTGATGATAAACCCTGGAGTAATTGTTTATTACTAACACAGAAACCTGACAATGTTCTGAGAGCGTCAGTGAATGTGCTAGACCCAGAGCGGCAGTTTTTAACGTTGGAGGTTTGCCCTCTTGTTGCTGATAAATCGCCTGTTGACACGACTGATACTGCCAATTCACCTGTCAATGAACCCGCAACTAGAAATAAAGAGACCTCAACTGGCAGTAAAGAAACAAGCGTATTAAGAGTTAATGGTACAACTTTGGATCAATTTATGAGCCAGATTGGTGAGTTGGTGTCTCTTCGTGGCACCTTACATCATACAGTACATACGGAAAAACCCGGCCTTGCCATCAATGCTTTAAAACAATTGTGTAGTGGGCAGGGTCGAGATGATTTTAACAATGAATATTATTTTGAACAGCTAGAGGTGTTAGAGCAGCAGCTCCTGAGTTTTGACCAGATTGATCAAAAAATGAATACAGTCTTGAGTCTACTTCAAGATAGTGCACTGGCACTTCGAGTTGTGCCAATGGAAACCGTGTTTAAACGTCTCCCCCGACCCGTAAGGGATCTCGCACAATCTCAAGGGAAAAAGGTAAAGCTTGAAATGATCGGACAAGAGGTCCGGATAGACAAAGCGATGGTTGAATCACTAAGTGACCCCCTAATGCATATGGTGCGAAACAGTGTAGATCATGGAATAGAATTACCTGAAGAGCGCTTAGCGGTAGGGAAACCAGAGCGTGCAGTGGTGGGACTTGAAGCTCGACAGCAGGGCAATACGGTGCAGGTGACTATCACTGACGATGGCCGTGGCATCGGTGTTGAGGCAGTAAAAAAGAAGGCACTTTCTAAAGGATTAGCCAGTGAAAAAGACTTAAGCAGGATGAGTGATGAAGACATCATGCAGTTTATTTTTTCACCTGGGTTCTCGACAGCTGAACTCATCAGCGAGACCTCTGGAAGAGGGGTTGGTATGGATGTTGTTCGAACCAATGTCATGAAACTGGGAGGAAGTGTCGCTGTTTCTTCGGAAGCTGGTAAAGGCTCTAGGTTTACTTTGGAATTACCGCTTTCAGTCGCGATTCAAGATACCGTCCTAGTGAAAGCATCCGGTCATATGATGGCCATCCCCGAGCGTTATGTATCAGAAATGATCGAAATAAGACGAAGTGATGTGCAGTCAGTGAATGGTTGTCAGGCGGTTGTATTGCGAGATAGTTTTTTACCGGTCTATAGGCTTGGGCCACTATTAGGGTATCAATCTGTATTGGGTGAAGACGAGGAGTTGATGGTGGTTGCTGTGATATCGGATGGTAAACAGCGCATCGGCGTGGTGATCGATCGTTCCTACCAGCGGCAGGAATTATTCATCAAAGATATTCATGATCAACTTACAGCGCTACCGGGCGTAAGTGGGGCAGCCATATTGGGAAATGGCAAAGTAGTGTTAATTCTTGATGTTGAAGACTTGTTTATTCTCGCATCGAAACATGGGAAGACAGCGTTGCTGACATTGGATATAGGTAGTTATATTGATAAGGAGTTTGATTGTGGCGCGTCTGAGCCTGTTGACGGAGCTATAGAAACGGAGCTTCTTGCAGGTACAGGGCGGGTCGCATGAAGAGTTTTCTTTACGTCATGGTCGAAAAAATACCATTGTTAATTGACGGTGAATCCATTCACGAAATTCTGCCATTAACGGAGAATGGGCTGTCTCAAGCTACGAACAGTGGATCTACTTCAGGTCACTTTGACTGGCGAAATCAGCTATTGCCGATCGTTAACGCAAGGGCCTTATTAGAGCTGCCTATAGCGAACGAGTCAACGCAGAGAGCCGGTATCGTTTACCAAACTAACCCAGACCAAACACCTATCTTTTTAGTGGTTGATGAAGTAGTGAGAATTTTAAAATTGGGCTTAAGTGCGTTTGTATCGTTGCCCAATGTACCGGAACAATTACGGTTTTTGTTTGACAAACTATATGTGGATACAGATCTACAACGACAGGCTTATTGTTTTCGCAACCCACTGCCAGATGGAATTTTGAATGAAGTTTCCTCGATAGTAAAAATTGACAACAAGTTAGGGTCGTAGGAGGAAAGGATGAATCTTGCTGAAATATTGATAATCGATGATAGCCGCTTTGAATTAATGAAAATGGAGCACTACCTTTCCGAAATGAATGCATGTCAGCCGACATTTATTGAAAGTCCTGCTCAAGCTCTAGACTGGTGTCAAGGAAACGATCCCGACCTTGTTGTCGTAGATTATCAGATGCCAGGTTTGAATGGTCTGGACTTTATTAAAGCATTTCGGGAGATCGCAGGCCGCGAGGAAACACCCTTGGTGATGATTACCTCTTCAAGTACTGAATCGGTGTGTGTCGAGGCGCTAAAAGGTGGGGCTAACGATTTTATCTGTAAGCCCGTACGGAAATCTGAATTTCTTGCCAGAGTCTCTAATATGCTGGCCTTGAGAAAAAAACAGAAAAATTCTGGTTGTACAATACAAAGACTAAATAAAGAGGTTGATGCGACAGAAAAGGTGGTGACTGAGAGAGAAGCCGAAATTGTTAACCGCTTGGCGATGGCGGCTGAACAACGTGATAACGAAACCGGTATGCATATTATTCGTATGGCCTACTATTCTTTGATCATTGCCCGAAACCTGGGACTTCCTGAATTGCAACAACAAATGATCTTCAGGGCCGCCCCCTTGCATGATGTGGGAAAGCTAGGGATTCCTGATAAGATTTTGTTAAAGCCTGGCAAACTCACTCCTGAAGAATTTAGGGTCATGCAGACTCATACCACCATCGGTGGGCAGATACTTAGTAAGAGCTCTTCAGCCTTAATCCAAGTTGCGCGGGATATAGCCTTGACTCATCACGAGAAATTTGACGGTACGGGGTATCCAAAAGGTTTAATTGGTGAGGCTATCCCTTTGTCAGGGCGGATTATCGCCATAGCAGATGTGTTCGACGCATTAACCTCCGAGCGGCCGTATAAAGATGCCTGGTCACTCGAAAGCGCCACAACCTTCATAAAAGAACACTCTGGAAGCTCGTTTGATCCTCGTTGTGTCGATGCCTTTTTTTCGCGTTGGGATGAAGTCGAAGAGGTATATCACCATAAAGACGACATAACGGGCTTCATGAGTGGTGAGCTGAAGTATTGAATATTTTTTTGTGAGAAGTACTAAATGATTTTTGTGACAAAACGTCGCGAAAGCGAAACACAGCAGCATCTTTGATGTCGCATTTAAAAGGAGTTGTACCTGCAATGAAATTGCTGAAATTATTTGCCAGATTATCAACCAGAACCACAGTAAGTTTAATTCTGATGGTGCAAATACTCGTGCTTATTATCGCGAGCCTAGTTACTCGTGCGAACAATGTCACTCTTGATGAGGGTATGGCAATACTTACTGTTGTTGCTATTTTATTGCTTACATTTACCTGCTTCAACATGCTCAATATGCAAAAAAAAGCATTGATGCGCTTCTCGGAGTTGTCACAAAAACTAGAGGATGGTGACTTTAATTTTACCGAGGAAGCGTTAGATGAAAATACTAGGAATGAGTCTAAGGCGGTTTATCGCCAATTAACGTTAGCCGTTGCGCAACTTAGTAATAAAGTCCTACTTATTATAGAAAATGTTAAGACCGCCTCGATTGCTTCTGAAGGGGTGCAAACCGTCAGCGAAGAGCTTAACTCTATTGTTAATAAGCAGACCTTGAATACTTCAGAGGTGACTCATGCTATCGAAGAGATGGTTTATACCATCGTGGGTAACGCCGCAATAAATGCACAAGCTGCGCAGTGTTCAAAGCAGAGTGGGGATGCGGCAAAAAATGGTGGTGAAGTGGTATTACGAACGATCGCGAAAATTCAAAATATATCAGATGTGGTTGAACAGTCTGTGGCCATGATTGAACAATTGAATAAATCATGTGATGACATAGGTGAAATGGTTTCTATGATCAGTTCCATCGCATCCCAGACGAACTTATTGGCCTTGAATGCAGCTATTGAAGCCGCACGTGCCGGAGAGCAAGGCCGGGGGTTTGCTGTGGTGGCAGATGAAGTAAGAAGCCTTGCCAATAATACAACAGAAGCTACTCGACGAATTGAAGCCGTTGTGACAACGATACAAAACGGTGTTGTTGATACGGCTGTTGTGATGGAGCGGGCGCATGCTGAAGTCGCTGCTGGAATCTCATTGGCTGATGAAGCAGGAAGTGCTCTTGAAGCGATTGTGACGGATACGCAATCAGTGCTCGATATGATACATGAAATCGCGTCTGCTGGAGATGAAACAATGAATACTGCGACCGACAAAACGGCTTATCACCTGGATAGAGTATCAAGTGCTACGGGAGAGACTGCTGTTCATGTAGATGATGCGGCAAAGAAAATGGGTATTCTTAAAGCGGAGCTGAGTCTTTGGGAAGAGAAAGCAGCGGAGCTTCCATCGTTAATAGCTGGTTTTAAGATGGGTTAGTGACAGAAATAGATGCCACTAATTGTTCAATTAAATATGGCTTTATAAGGGTAGTAATTTAAGGCTTGAATGAGAGTTAAATTATGAATGAGGTTCATTATGTTACTTAAGGATTTGAGTTTGTTTTGGAAAATGTTTACGCCAATGTTATTGGTATTAGCCATCGTAATGTTAGGGCTCTTTTGGTATATACCCGAAAGCACTAAGGTGAATGCCGAGCAGGATGCTATTCACATGGCGCAAAGTACGGTTCAGCAATATAAACAATTGCGTAGCTACTACACTAAAAATGTTGTCAAAAAAGTGATTGCGGGTTCACAGCTGAAGCCATCGATAGAACATAAAGATAATCCAAACGCAATCCCTTTGCCAGCAACCATGATTCATGACTTAAGTGCCATGATGGGGACGGATAATATCAGTCTTTCCTTATACAGCTCCTATCCTTTTCCTAATCGTAGTGACAGACAACTAGATAAGTTTCAACAACAAGCCTGGACAAATCTTTCAAACAAAGAGAGTACGTTTTACTCAGACAGTACGGAGCTTAATGGTCAGCCTGTTGTTCGGGTTGCCGTACCGGACACCATGACATCCCAAGTCTGTGTTGGTTGCCATAATTCTCACCCCCAGACGCCTAAGAATAATTGGCGTATTGGGGAACTGCGAGGCGTGTTGGAGGTTGTCGTTCCCATAAAATCGCAATTAGCCGCAGGAGCATTATTGGGCTACAAAATTATTGCTGCTCTGTTGGCATCATTTATTTTTCTGGGTTTGGTATTAAGTTTTGTGTTTAAGCGCACTGTTCGTGAAAAGTTACTGAGCTTCAATAAAACTCTGACTTTGATTTCTGCTGGTGATTTAAAACAAAGAGTAGACGAAGAAGGTAAAGACGAAATCGCAGTGACAGGCAAAGTTATCAATGGTTTCTTACTGCAGTTACAGTCAGCGATTAAGGAAATCAATAAAGTAATGAGTGCGATGGCAAAAGGAGATATCAGCCAACGGGTCGAAGTTGAACTCAAGGGTGATTTGGGCTCATTGAAAACAGC
>ENA-OSET01000346-OSET01000346.1-sediment-metagenome-genome-assembly--contig:-NODE-346-length-53102-cov-49.266063_pt1 | contig 53102 bp, 50 predicted proteins | sample MGYA00237882_ERZ534229 | MGnify/ENA primary metagenome ERZ534229 (study PRJEB26408, sample SAMN06266212) | sediment metagenome | isolation source: Hudson Canyon methane seep mesocosm | place...
CTCTAGTTTCACTTGTGGCTCTAGTTTCACTTGTGGCTCTAGTTTCACTTGTGGCTCTAGTTTCACTTGTGGCTCTAGTTTCACTTGTGGCTCTATTGGCGCCCTAGTAGATAATTCGACTGCCGGCTTTTGTGCCTGCACCTGGCCTGTGTTAAAACCCATACCGAGCACTGGCGCTTGAACAGTTTGAGGCGATGACGGTGTTACGGTAGTAGTAGAGGCGGTGGCATCTAGCACCAATTTAGCCACGGCGGGATCAATACCCAGTTGCTGAGACAAGCTGTATAATTGTTGTTCACTCACTTTAATCGGGGCTGCGGTTTGCCGTCCCACTTCAGCTGTTCCACTGACCAGTGTATTGATCGGCATGTCAGTCGCAGGTTGTAGCTGAGTGATAAAGCTCAAGTCATCTATTTGATCTTGCTGTTCGGCTGTAAGGCTTGCCAAAGTTTGGCTCTGCACTTGCTGCTGGTGCAGCGTAGTCATTGCCACAAGCGGCAACGCATTGCCACTCGGCAGACTGTTGCCGCCTAATTTAGGTTCGCTGAGGCTGGTTTTTTGATCACCCAAAACCTGCTCAAACAAGCCCGCTGGCGCGGCTTTTTTGGTGGCTGAGGGTAAGCCTGCCCCAGTGGGGGCGGTTGCCTTAAGCAAATTTAGCAAATCTATTTGGGCCATTGTAATGAGCCTGCGCCAGTGTCGGTTAATCGTCAAACCAGCCCCAACCGGAGCCAATTAGGTCCTTTCGTTAGAAAAAACCCAGTATTCATTACTTAAATGCAAGAATCGGACCAGAGTTATTTTGACACTATGACTTAGTATTCCTATGAGAAAAAATGGCATCCATTTGCTTGTTATCGAGGGCTTTATTGGCCGCCAACTGCTCCACTTGGGCTTTTTGAGTGAGTTTGTCGCTCATGCGAGATTTTTGCAAGCGTTGCATAGTTTCTGCCTGTGCATGCTGCAATTGAAGCTCTAGCCCTTGGCGTTGGCGTAACTGATCCACTTCCATCTGCATCAACTGCTGCAAGAACTTACGCGTACGCAACAGCTTGTCTGTGGTACAGGATTGTTGCTGAAACTGCAGTAGATCTTGCTGATAATCCTGTTGATATTGCTTAACCTGAACTACCGAGGCATCAATATCGTCAATCATTTGCCTAATTTTTAATTCGCCTGCTAAGGCTTGCTCATATTGTTGGTGCTGAATTTTACCTAAATTGGTAAAGCGTTCAATTTTATTAGCCGCCATGATACAACTCCTATATTTGCTGCAATCGCAGCATTAACAAGGTTAAGGCATGGCCTGCAGGGTTTCTGATTGTTGGAATTCGTGTTGCGGCGGTTGCGCTAATACTTGTAAATGATCAACGCTAGCAGCCAAATCACACGACTCATGCATTCCTTGCTGCAAGAATCGGTCCATGTCTAACTTTTTGTCCAAGGCCTGATCTAACACTATATTTTTTCCAGCTTGATATGCGCCCACGGTAATCAAGTCCTGGTTTTCCGCATAACTACTCAACCATTGACGTAATTGCTGACCAGCTTGTTTCTGCCCCAAGCCCTGTAATGCCGGCGCTAATCGGCTAATCGACTGATTAACATCAATAGCCGGATAATGCCCCGCACCCGCTAAATCGCGACTCAAGACAAGATGACCATCCAGCACCGAGCGGGCTGCATCTACGATAGGGTCTTGTTGGTCATCGCCTTCTGCTAATACCGTGTAGAACGCCGTAATGGCACCTTGATTGGCACTGTGACCATTACCAGCACGCTCCATCAAATTAGGAATTAAGGTAAACACAGACGGGGTATAACCTTTGGTGGTGGGTGGCTCACCAATAGCCAACCCGATTTCTCGTTGTGCCTGTGCCACCCTAGAGATCGAATCCATCAGCAATAAAACCGAGCGCCCCTGATCTCTAAAATATTCGGCAATAGTGGTGGCAAGGCGAGCCGCGTGTAATCGGGTGACCGGCGACGTATCACCAGGTGCCGCCACTACCACCGACCGAGACAAACCTTCTTCACCCAAAGAGTCCAGCACAAATTCTTGCACCTCACGGCCGCGCTCACCAATCAGACCGATAACAATAACGTCGGCCTGAGTAAATCGCGTCATCATACCCATCAACACACTCTTACCTACGCCCGATCCCGCCATTAGGCCTAAACGTTGGCCGCAACCTACTGTCAGCAGCGCATTAATGCTACGCACACCCACATCTAACGGTTGATCAATAGGTCTGCGCATCAGCGGGTTAATGGGCTCACCTCGGATATTACGGTATTCGTCGGCGACGATAGGCGGCCCACCATCCAATGGCTGGCCCATGCCATCAAGCACCCGCCCCAGCATGGACGGACTCATGGCCGTATTGTTCGACCGCGTTTGCGGCTTTACCTTAAATCCAGCGGCAATGCCTTGCACGCTGCCAAAAGGCATGAGTAATAATTTGTCATCGCCAAATCCCACCACTTCTGCGGTTAATACCTGGCCTTGCGGTCCAATAATGTCGCAATAGGAGCCCACCGGCGCATTGACGCCAGAGGCTTCTAGGGTGAGGCCCACAACTCGCGTAAGCACACCTTGCGACTGGGGTTTGGGCAATTGCACTTGCGACAAGGTTTGCGCCAATTTGTCGGCTAAGCTACTCATCGACCGGCTCTTGCTGCTCGTCGGTTTGGGGTTCATCAGCTGGTGATTCTAGTTCTGGCTCAACGACCGCGTCAGCGTGTTCAACGGACACAGCTTCTGCTTCTATCTGAGGATCTGGTCCTGGTTGAGGCTCTGGTTGTAGCTGATGCTCTAGATCCATTAAGTCCAATGGTGTAACAACTGCGTCATCCACAAAACCTAAGGCTTGTTGCGACAACTGAGCTAACCGATCTTGCACTAGGTCTTCCACCCAACTGCCTTGTTGTTCAACCTTCACACTACCGATGCCGACCTCATTATTAGGTCGTAAGGTAACTTGCTCTGGTAACTTATTAGCGGCTTGCAAACGCTCGAATTCCGCCGGGTTGAGGTGCACCTGTATGCTGCTTTGAGATTGATGTAATTGCTCCATATTTAACCGCACCAACCGTTCAATGGCCTGAGTCGATAAACTTAACTCGCCCCTCACCAACTGTTTAGCCATATGTAAGGCCAGCGCTTGCATGGGTTGAAGTAGCTCATCACTCAAGGTATTAGTCACCGCCGCCAAGCTAGTTAAGGCTTGTTGCAACTCCAGATCACGCTGCTGCATCAGTTCTTGAGCTTGCTGCTGGCCTGCGGCCTGGCCTTTAATTTCACCTTCAGACTGACCTAATGAAAGGCCTTTTTCGTAGCCTTCTTCATAACCAGCGTCGTAACCCTCGGCATGGCCAGGGGTCGTCATCGACGCTGTTGTAGTCTCTGCCTCTGTGTCACCAAAGCCATCACCAGCGATGGATGAAAAACCAGCACCTGCGGCTTCATGAGGTGCTGCAAACACCTGCCAATCTTCATTTTTGGCTTGTACTTGGCTCATTACCGACACCTCGGCCGTCGCAAAGTTACCCGACGCTGGAGCGCGAGTAGGGGAGGTTAAAGAGAAGAATGGTGCAAACTCCACCCCCGCACCAGACAAGGGCGTGTTCCAGGCCTGGTACTCGTTTGCCAGGCCTTGCTTCACCACGCGATCAGACAAAGTCTGCTCCGCCACCTAGCATCATCTCGCCGGCGTCAGATAAACGTCTTGCAGTACGTAAAATATCCTTCTGCGCTTCTTCAACTTCACTGATCCGCATGGGGCCTTTGGCTTCCATGTCATCCAAGAATAGCTCGCCAGCGCGCTTCGACATATTCTCCAAGAATTTGTCTTTAACCAGATCATCAGCGCCCTTCAGAGCCACCATGAGCAAATCGGTTTCAATGTTACGAATAAGCACCTGAATACTCCGAGCATCCACCCCTTCAAGGTTATCAAAGACAAACATATTGTCTTGGATACGGCCGGTGAGGTCTTCATCACGTTCCATCAAATTACCCATAATCTGAGTTTCCATCTCAGACTTGGTAAAGTTCATAATTTTAGCCGCCTGGGTCACACCACCCACGTTGGAGGACTTCACCGCAGAATTACTGGAGAACTGTTTTTGCATGATGGTTTCAAGTTCTTCCAAGGCTTCAGGTTGAATGGTTTCTAACTGCGCCACGCGCATGATGATTTCTGGGCGTAATTCTTCAGGTAAAAAGTGTAATACGTCGGCTGCCAATTCGTGTTCCAAGAAAGACACAATAATTGAGATGATTTGCGGGTGTTCGCCACGAATCATCTCGGCGATGGAGCGTGAGTCCATCCAATTTAGAATATCTAAGCCGCGACTCGCCCGTGTAGGGATAATACGGTTGAGTACACTGGCGGCTTTGTCTTCACCCAAGGCCTTAGTAAGCACTCGCTGTACATAATCGCTGGTGCCCATCGACAGGTTAGTTTGTTGCTTCATGGTGAGCACAAACTCATCCAGCACTAGGTCTACCGCTCCTTGTGATACGTTAGCCACCGACACCATAGCCGCACCCAAATGCTGCACTTCACGGGGTGGTAAATGACTGATGACGTTGGCCGCCTCTTCTTCACCCAGCACCATCATTATAATGGCGGTTTTTTGGGTGTTGGAGAGGGTTTTAAACTCTTCGTCGTCCTTCAAATCCATGGTGGGTTCTACATTTTGTTTTTTATTAGCCATACAATTTTCTCATGCCTCGACGGGTTATGGTTGCTATAACCCACCTTAAAGGTCTTGCTTAACCCAAGTGCTCATCACACCTGCTACACGCTTAGAGTCTTCTGTTACTAACATGCGCATCAGTGCCACTTTATCATCATAACTGTTGGCCGTGTCGAGCATATCCATGGAAATATTCGATTTCTTCGGTCTCATGCGAGCCTTCATCTCTTCAATGGTTTCGCCTTCAATTCTGGGTTCAGCCTCTAGCGGGGCTGGGGGCATTTGGTTACCGTTGGCATCAACACTGCCCTCTAGGGCGGATTCGGCTACTACAACCTTAGGGCTTACCAAGTTTTTAATGACTGGTCTCAGTACTACCAAGATAAATACCAAGGCTAAAATGGCTAACAAAATTTGGCGTATCAGGTCTTGTACCCAAGTTTGTTCCCACACGGGCACGTCTGGGATCACCATTTCTGGTTGAAACGCCATGCCAATCACGGTGACGTTATCGCCCCGTTGATCGTCAAAGCCCACCGCCGTTTTAACTAAACTTTGGAACTGCGCCACTTGCTCCGCGGTAAGGGTTTGCCGAACTTCATCACCCGCTTCGTTAACCGTGAGAGGCTCATCAATCACCACCGAAATGCTTAATCGTTTAAGCTCTCCCGTGGCCAATTTAGTGTGTTGAATCGTACGGTCGATCTCGTAATTTCGGGTACGGTTGAGGGCCCCGGTTGTATCGCTGGTTGCAAGACCGCTGGTCGCAATAGGTAAAGTCTCCGATTGATTTTCTGCCAATACTGGGTCTTTAGGCGGCTCGTTAGATAAGCTACCCGGCACACCTTCGCCAGACACACCATTTTTATTGCCCTCGCCTTGCGACAACTGCTCACTGCGAATAGAAATGGTATTCGGGTTAAAATTCTCTTGCGTCATTTCTTGTACCGTAAAGTCCATGTCGGCATTCACTTCGGCACGTAACTTATTGGCACCCACCAAGGGGCCCAACAACGACTGAATACGTTGCTGGTACATCTTTTCTAATTTATTACGATAGCTTAACTGCTTATCGCTCATGCCTAAACCACTCATGTCTTGGTCGTCTGCCAACAAATTACCAAACTGGTCCACTACTGACACGTTGCTGGCTTGTAAATATGGCACGCTAGAAGCCACCATGTGCACTACGGCCTGAGCTTGTGCGTCTGACAAACGACGGCCTTGGGCTAAGGTTAAAATAACCGAAGCCGTAGGCTCCACACGATTACGTACAAATACCGACTGTTTAGGCACGGCTAAATGCACACGGGCATGTTGCACCGCTTGAATACTACTAATGGAATGGGCCAACTCTTCTTCAATGGCGAGTTGGTAACGTTTTTGCTCAATAAACTGACTTGTGCCCATGGACTGCTGGTCGCGGATCATGGCAAACCCGTCGTTGGCCGTGGCTGGGATACCCTGACTTGCCAACACCATTTTTGCCTCATGGTATTGATCACTGGGCACACTCACAGAGCCACTGGCAGCGTCTATTTCTACTGGCATACCGGCTTTTTGTAGGCTCTCATAGGCCGCGGCTTGGTCGACACTGCTCATGCCCGGAAATAAAGGTCGATAACTGGCCTTATTGATTTGCATAAATACCATCACCATCACCAACAAGGCAAATATAGAAACTGCCAAAGGCAAGGTTCTACGCACCGCAGGCTGAGCTAAAAATTCGGCCCACATACCGTGTGTTGGCTGGGTAGCACCTGTGGGTAACGCCGCTGGGTTGATTGTAGTTTCGGCCATGAGATTATCCTAAATCGTGTCAGTATCTTGGGGTTTAAACGGGCATTTTCATGATGTCTTGATAGGCAGACAAGACTTTGTTTCTTACTTGCAAGGTGGCTTGATAGGCCATGGATGACTTTTGCATGCTGAGCATGACGTCGGCCAGAGGAATATCAGCGCCACGGTCATAGGCTTCAGCCATGGTTTTTGCCGTCATCTGGGTTTCGTTCACGGCCTTCAAACTGTCGGCCATGGCCGTGCCGAAACTGGATCCAGACCCAACTTCGGTAATATTGGCTATGCTCGGAGATTGCGTTTGCGACTGGCCCGCCATGATACGCATTTGGTTGATCATGCCTTGCATTGAGTTAACGTCGTTTACATTCATATTAAGTTTCTCTTTGATCAACGGGATTAGCGAGGAATTGCCAGACCAAGATCTTTCATCTTGGCTAATTTATAACGCAATGTCCGTGGACTAATACCGAGTTCTAGCGCGGCATCTTTACGGCTACCATTAAGTCGGTCTAAGGTGCTTAAAATCATTTTTTGTTCACTGTCTCGGGCCACATCAGATAGTCCCCGAGCTTGTGTCTCCGCTGTCGCAAAGCCACCGTCGGTACCCGTGGCTTGGAATACTTGATATTGCTCTTCTGGCACTTCTACGGCTACCGGCATGGCTTCCATTTGCGGTATTTGTTGCATAAAGTCATCAAGCCCATCATCCACCAGTAGATGCTCCATACCGATCACGCCACCGACAGCCAACACCAACGCGCGCTGCACCACATTTTCTAATTCGCGCACATTGCCAGGCCAAGCATAGGATTGTAAAAACTCAAGTGCCGCCGCACCAAACTTAGCGTTAACCGCCATAGCGCCCATGCTGCCACGGTGACGTTGCAACAGAAATTGAGCAATTGGCAAAATATCCTGCGGGCGATCTTTAAGAGGGAGCAGTTTCAACGGGAATACATTAATTCGGTAATAGAGGTCTTCACGAAAGCGCTGGTCCAGCACCTCCTGTTGTAAATTACGGTTGGTGGCCGCAATAATACGGGCGTCTAATTTAATCACCTCAGTGCCACCCAAACGTTTTAATTCTTTCTCTTGCAGTACCCGTAACAACTTAGCTTGCAGGGCAAACGGCAATTCGCCCACTTCATCAAGAAATAAAGTGCCACCTTGCGCTTGCTCAAACAACCCTAAGTAACGCGCATGGGCACCGGTAAAAGAGCCTTTTTCATGGCCAAAGAGCATGTCTTCAAGCATGGTTTCGGGAATAGACGCACAGTTAACAGCCACAAATTCGCCGCCTTTCCGGGGCGAAGCTTGATGAATATGGTTAGCCAATACCTCTTTACCAGCACCCGATTCGCCTCCAATCAACACGGTAACATCGGTTTGGGCTACCCGCTCAGACAAAGCCAACAACTGCTGACTACGTACATCGCGGCAAATAAAACCCTGCGGGCGCTGCTCAACCAGTTGAGTTAAATAACGTTTAAAGCGACCGGGTTCAATCGGCAAGGTAAGGGCATTTTTAGCCCCGAGAGCCATCGCATCTACAGCAGTGGCTACATCGTTAGCCTCTACCAATACCAATACGCTAGCACGCTGCAGCGCTGCAGCCAACTGGGTGAATACCACGGCTAGCGGCACTTGTAGGTTAGTGGCATTAATCACCAACAAATCCACACAGCTACGCCCCAACACCATCGCCAACTCATTAAGGTCGCGGACCGGCAAGGCCGCCATGCCGGCACCGTTGGCCAATTCGGCCAACATGTCCAAACCGGTGTCCTGGTTGTCTAGCAGTGCGACTGTTGTGTGTGAGTGGGGCATCATTGCTTCCGTTTGTATTGGGCCTAATTAAGGCGGTCAACTATTCACAAACTTAAATGCAATTTCAGTGCCATGTATATAAAACAACACTAATCAATTGTTTTATATACGATTTATAGGGTTATTAAGATGTCTTAGAATAACAACAAAGGTTTGATCGACGGGAACCCGTCATAATTAACCAACTTCTAGAAGCTGGTATTTTTTGATTTTTTCTATCAGTGTCGTACGCCTGACACTGAGTAAATCCGACGCTTTACTCACATTACCAAAGGTTGCATTAAGCGCCTTTTGAATGAGCTGCGTTTCTACCGCAATGAGTTGCTGCTTCAAGTCACAACCCTGACTAATATCAATACCTGATACTAATACGTCGGCCAATTGCTCTGTATCCGCAGGCACGTCTGCAGCAGACATGGGCTCAAACAAACTCGGTGGCACAGGCACGGCTACCACAGGTGTCTGAGGCTGAAGGCTAAGCTCAGCCTGCCCCTCAATGGCCATCATATCCGACACCAGCATAAAGGCACTGGGCTGAATTTGCTGCAAACTAATTTCGGTATTGGGGTGCAAAATACTCATACGCTCTACTAAATTACGCAATTCACGGCAATTGCCCTTCCACTCGCGCTGCATTACCTCGTGGGCTGCAGCAGCCGATAACGACACCGGCGGTTCATCACCAAAACACAGGTCTTTGGCAAAATGATCCCATAACAACAAAATGTCTGTACCACGATCACGCAACGGGGGCATTTGAATGGGGAATACGTTGAGGCGATAATACAAATCTTCGCGAAAGTCTCGCTCGGCCACTTTATCAGCCAAGTTTTGGTGGGTAGCCGCAACAATACGTACATCCACGGTTCGAGGCTTTTCACTGCCCACCCGGTCAATCACATGCTCTTGTAACACCCGTAGCAGTTTAACTTGCATATTGAGCGGCATTTCGCCAATTTCGTCGAGTAATAACGTGCCATGATCCGCCAGCTCAAAACGGCCTTTGTGCGCACTAGACGCCCCAGAAAAGGCGCCCTTTTCGTGGCCAAACAATTCACTTTCTAATAATTCAGCCGGAATGGCACCACAGTTAACGGGGACATAGGCAAAGTCGCTGCGGGGGGACTCTTGATGGATGGCTTGGGCAACTAACTCTTTGCCGGTACCCGATTCGCCTAAGATCAATACCGATGCATTAGACCGAGCCACCTGCTGGATCAAATGTTTCACTTGCTGCATAGGTGCTGAGTTGCCTAACAGTAAAGAATCGGTAATTGACATAGATCAAACTCTACAAACTAGAACCGTCAAAATACCGACATATTCAATTCAGTGCAAGTAAAACACTTGATTACTTTGTAACCAAGTGTATCAGTGGCTAGTTAACCTTTTGCATATAGTGCATGTCCAAAGGGATTTTTTCCCAGGAACCACGAATGTCTTTTAACATGGCCTGAATGTTTTGAATCGTCTCAGCATCGTTTTTAAACGCGGCTCTAAACAACTCCTGCGCCATGTATTGATACAAAGAGTACAAATTTTCAGACAACTCACTCTCCGAATTCATATCTAAACAATCACGCATACCATTGATAATAGTAATTGCGCGGGCACTTTGTTTGCCACGCAACTCAATATTTTTATGTTGAATGGCACCAATAGTCATGCTTATAGCCTCAATCGCACCGTCAAACAACATAAGGATCAGTTGATGGGGCGACGCATACATGGTTTGAGCATCATTTTTTACTTGCCCATATTGGGCTAAAGCAGCTAGAGCATTCATAGGTTGTTTCCTTAAGTTAATGTTCAAGGTCACTTATCCTATCGACAGACTATGTAAAAACTTGATGCGAGTATGCTCAATTTCCAATAATTAATTATTGTCAGAGGTAAAAGGTAAATTTTCTAATTGAGACTTAAGGTAATCTTGCATGCTCTTCATTTCTTGCATTATTTTGTTCATGGTAGAGAACTGTTTGGTATAACGAGTTTCGGCAGACGCCGTGCGCACATCAAGCTCAGTTTGCTCTTTGGTTAAGCCAGTAGTGATGGCGGTATAACCCGTACTGCGGGTCGTTACAATACCGCTACTCGACAAATAATCGTCCACTTGCTTGACCAAATCTCCAGCCAAACCACGGGATGCCGTGCCTATGCCCGATTGATCATTAGTGTCGGCACTAAAAAGCTTGGTTATATCGTCGTAATTAGCGCTCACTGCCGCTGCAAGCGTTGTGGCGTCAATTTTCATGATGCCTTTTGAGGTACGGGTAATACCCATATCGGCCATGGATGTGATGGTAGTACCTGGCGTAGAGCTAGCGTTCGTCATAAATGCGTACATGGCACTTCTAATATTTTTAATACCCGAGTCATCGTTTAGTACTCCACGCTCACCCAATGTATTCTGGGCGGCGGTGAGGTCTTTCATAATCGTTTCAAAGGCATTGTAGGCAGTAGCCACATTGGTGATTGCTGTGCTAGCTGCTGTGGAGTCCCTGGCAACGGTTAAGTTAATGGCAGAGGCATTAGTGGCCAGCAGATCCAACGTCACACCAGGAATTAGATCACTAAAACTATTGGACCCACGCACCACACTCACACCATTCATCGAGAGGCTCGCGTCTTGCGCCGACTGCACACGGTTAGACGTGTCTTGTATACCGATCAAGCTCGTTGAATCCACAATGGTTAAGCTGTTAGATGCTCCCATAGGCCCTTGCGTGAGAAGCTTGTAGCTGCCCTCCGCAGTTTGTACTACCCAGGCAGAAGCCCCAGTGGTTGAGGCGTTAATGGCCGCGGCTATGGAGGTTAATGTGACGTCGGCGGCGGCTAAACTAATGGTCTCTGCCGTATTGGAACCCACCTGCAAGGTAAAACTAAAACTGGCACCACTATTAAGGTCTGTAGTGGCACTGGATTGGGTAGTCGATTGCCGAATTTCTGCCTGCGCTAAACTCGAAACAGTGACGCTAAAGGTACCCGGTTGTGCCAAGGCACCATCAAATTTTGCTGAAATCGTGGTCGGGTCTGAATTGTTAATGGTAGAAAAGTTAAAGTCGCGCTTGTCGTCCAGTGCCGCAAAAGAAGTCTTTAAGGTATTCAAGGCCGATTTAACCTGCGCCATGCCCGAAATATTGGCGTCATTTTCTGTGCTGCGGCGATCAATAGACGACTGCCGGCCGGCACTGTCTGCATTCACCATAGCTGTTACCAACGCTTTGGTATCCAAACCAGAACCCACACCCAGCGCTTTTACGTAATCTGTTGTCGCAACCATATTAATGTTCCATTACCTTAATTACGGCAATGTTTAGCCGCTTACAACTCATAGAGCAATTTATATGCCAATAGCCCTACCTAGTTAAACTTAAGCAAAAAAAAAGCAGCCACCTATAATGGTGCTGCTTTTTGAGCCCTATGAACCGAGTAGATTAAACCTCTTTACTAAAGATAAGCCCCATCATTTGGTCTATATTCTGCATTGACCTAAGTGCTTCAACGCTGGGCATTTGCCTAATCAACTCGCCGGTAGTCATGTTAGTCACCGATACCACATCCTTGCCGGTAGCTGCATCAACACTAAAGGCTACCGATTGGTTGCGTGATACTAATGCTTCATTCAAGGCCTTAATTTTACTTTCCAAGTCTGCAGCAGACACCAATGGATTAGTGTTTATGCCTACCTTAACCGCTTCTGGCACCGGCTTTGGAACCTTGTTAGGCTGAGCCACTACATTTGCTTCTGCAGCTACGTTAGATGGTTCATTAACCTTATGATCCACTAACTGCGTGGCTAGTGGGACCGGGTTAGATACTGATTCTATCACCATGACTCCCTCCTATAAAACTTAAAATTAAGGAGCGGATCACCCGCCCCTTAATCATTACCCATCTACTTAAGCAAAGATAGAACACTTTGTCCAGACGCATTAGCCTGGGCTAACATAGCGGTACCGGCCTGCTGCAACACCTGCGCCTTAGCAAGGTTAGCCGATTCTGTAGCAAAGTCTGTATCCATAATTTGCGACTTAGAAAAGGCCGTGTTTTCAGACACATTACGCAAGTTACTTACAGTGTGATCCAAACGGTTTTGGAAAGCACCCAAGTCACCACGGCTAGCAAACACCTTTTCCAGCGCCGCATCAATGAGCGTCACGGCTGCTGCAGCCTCGGTCGATGTAGACATACTTAGGCCTACCGTACCGAGGGTTGACGTAGAGCCAGAGCCTTGTGCATGGATACCCAATAAACTTAGTGTCGTGTCTAGCTCAGACTCAGTGCCATTGACGGTACCAAAGACAATGTCGCCACCGGCGGTATTGGTTAAAGTTAATGTACCTGCGAAGTCCACCAAGGTAGCCGCCAATGCTCCAGTGGCCGTAACTACGCCATCTGAGTTAGTCGCCTGAGAAAGATGGGTACCCGTATCAGTAATGGAGATGGTTGCGCCGCCTTCCGAGGTTAACAAAATCTCACTAGCGCCTTCACCTTGAGATGCGACAATGCCCGATCCCACAGTACTTAACGTGGTGTTAATAGTAGCAATGGTGGCCGTCACTGTGGCATCTTTCGTTAGGGCAACTGAGTTACCGTTGATGATAAGAGTACTAGTGGCTGCCGTTATTGTGGTTGCACCAGCAGATGTCGCCGTGAGCATTTCCATGGTCACTTCTGTTCTAGCCGATGCCGTCACATTGGTGCTTGCACTGTAGGTATTCAAATGAGCTGCGAACTCAGCTGCAGACGGTACATCGGCAGTATTGGGGCCAATTGAAACACCATTAATAGTAACATCATCGGTCAACGCAATGTTTGTTGAGGCAGAGACGGCGGTGCCCTGTATGGTTGATGAGTCAGAGCGCTCATTAAAGCCCATCGCGTTGACATCCGCTCGGCCCGCAGTGACATTATCACCAGCAGTCATTAAGGTTTTAGAACCGTCGGTATTACTCAAAGACAAGAAGCCGATATAAGTACCAGTAGTAAGACCCGAGTTGGTTATGGTACCACCAACAACAATATTTTCACCCGTGTCGTTGTACAACTCAATGTGAGTACCGTCAACCACTCGCGCACTGGCATTAGTTGCTTCGGCGTTGATATTAGCCGCTAACTCAGTAAGGTTAGCCGAGGCAGAAATTGTCACAGAGTTAATTGTCATTGAACCTGCAACATCACCACCTGCGACCGTGCCCACTACAAGGTTACTCGCAGTTGCCACAGCGCCATGCTGCGCAGTACCCGCGTTGATAATGGAAGCCACACCGTCAGCAGTGGAAGTGAGGGCAGTGAGCGAGTCACCGTTCGCATCGTTAATCACCTCGTTAGCACCTACCACGGAAGTATTTGCCACCCAAGATACGCCGTTGATATTAACATCATTACCATTGAGGGCAGCCAAGGTTGACATACGACCACCGGCTAACGCGCCTGAGTTTGATGCAGAACTACCGTCGATACCTAAGTCAGCAGCCGAAGCGCCGGCAATGGTAATCGATACTGTTTCACCCTCACTAGCACCAACCTGTATTTTTAGGTTCTTTGCCGTGCCGTCCAACAAATTATTATTGTTAAATTTGGTGGTGCTGGAAATACGTCCAATCTCACTGGTCAAGGCGGTCATTTCTGACTGAATAGACGTACGGTCACTACTAGTTAACGTGTCACTAGAAGCTTGAACCGACAAATCTCGCATACGCTGCAAGATCGATGTTGTCTCGTCCAAGGCGCCTTCAGCACTTTGCGCTAGGGAAATACCATCATTGGCGTTACGTACGGCTTGGTTCAAACCGTTAACTTGAGAGGTCATACGGCTAGTGATAGCTAGACCTGCCGCATCGTCTCGTGAAGAGTTGATGCGATTACCAGAAGATAAGCGCTCCATGGCATTTTCCATGTCGCCCTTTGATGACGCCAAATGACGTTGTGCACTTAAAGATGAAAGATTTGTTCCGATTACCATAGTCATGATAATTCTCCTAAAGTTATTAAACCGACCCTATTTCTTTACGATTTCCGAGCTGGAAATCGCTCGATTCAGGCCGGGTGGGAATAGCCTTTGGAGTAACTATCGGCGGGCTATTGAGGAACTTTAGGGTTTTTATGAAATATTTTTGGATTCTGAAACAAGTTCAGAATGACTGAGTAGGTATCTCGAGCTGAGAACGCTTGTCTTCGCAAGCGCAGCGCGGCGATCCAAGGCCGCGGGTTTGGATTGCTTCGCTGCGCTCGCAATGGCGAGGAGGATCGGTTTACAAAGACGAAGAGTGTCGGTTCACAAAGACGGTAGAGAGCGGCTGTTAGAACGGCCAGATCTTGTAGAACAACTTGGTGCCCCAACCGGCTTTGGTTGCGTCTACGTAGTCGCCATCGCCACTGTAGCTAATTTCGGCATTAGCAATACGTTTAGAAAGCACTGTATTATCTGGTTGTACGTCTTCGGAACGGATCATGCCGGAAATTTGAATGTACTCATTACCATCGTTAAGCTTAATCATTTTTTCACCACGGATAATCAAGTTACCGTTAGTGAGCACTCGCACCACGGTGGCTGAAATGTCGCCGCCCAGGGTATTAGATTGCGAGGTGCTGCCGTTACCGGTGTTGTCGATGCTGGTACTGCCCATAGTGGTATCTGATGGCAATAAAAGTGCACCGGGCGTACCAAATTTTGCAATTTGACTAACCGACAAGGCGTTATTGTTAGAGGTACGCGAAGTAACGTTACTTGCACTTTTTTGCGACATGGTTTTTTCGCGCAACATTATGGTAATAATGTCACCCACACGGTAGGCCTTGCGGTCACCAAACAGACCATCATTGATGCCACCGGAGTAGATGGAACCATCGGCTACGGTTTTTTCGATGGGCACTGGCGGCAATACCGGTGAAAAATCACTGGTCTTCACCGGCATAGGCTTGCTGGCGCAAGCGCCCAACAACACCGTAGTCAGAACTATGGTCGCCAACTTTGGCGCTTGTTCTAGGGTCTGATTATGCTTAACCATGTGAGTCACCGTTATAGGTTGTTGTTAATAAAGCGCAACATGCCGTCTGCCGCAGCGATGGCTTTGGAGTTCACTTCGTAAGCGCGCTGAGTCTCTATCATATTAACCATGGCTTCTACCACGTTAACGTTGGAGGCTTCTAACGAACCCTGCACCAAAGCACCGGCACCGTCTTGTGAGGGCACCTGCACTTGAGATTCGCCACTGGCGGCGGTCTGCACGTAGGTATTACCACCCACGGCTTGTAAACCCGCGGGGTTAATAAAGTTAGCGATTTGAATATTACCCACCATTTGCGCGGCTGGTTGATCAAAGGTTTGTACACTTACGGTGCCATCTTTACCAATAGTGATGGAACGCGCATTGTTAGGGATGGTCACTTCTGGCTGCAATAAGTTACCGTTGGCGGTCACTAACTGCCCGTTGTTGTTCAATTTAAGTGAACCGTCTCGGGTATAGCCAATGGTGCCGTCTGCCCGTAAGGTTTGTAAAAAACCGTTGCCATCAATGGCCAGGTCCAGGGCATTGTCGGTTTGCAACAAATTACCTTGACTATGGATTTTTTCCGTAGCCACAACGCGGGTACCCGTACCTAACACTAATCCCGTAGGCGAATTAGAGTTCTGATCCATTTGTGCACCAGGCTGGCGCAAGGTTTGATAGAGCAAGTCTTCAAACACCGCTCGGTCGCGTTTAAAACCGGTGGTATTGACGTTGGCCAAGTTGTTGGCCACTACCGTCATGCGACGTTGTTGGGCATCGAGGCCAGTTTTGGCAACCCATAATGAGGAATCCATGAGACTCTCCTATTCTATAGTTAACTTAAGCGCATCGTAGAGGCACTAGCGGCATCTACTTCACGAGCATTTTTAATCATATTAACGGCCATTTCGTATTGCCGAGACAGCTGAATCATACGCACCATGGCGTCTACCGCATTAACGTTACTGCCTTCCAAGGCTTTAGGTGTAATCCTGATTTCGCCATCTAAGGGTAAATCACCTTTCTCCAACTGATACAGACCGTCTTCGCGGATGAGCATGTCTTGGTCGGCCGTGTTGACCAATTTAATACGGCCTACTTGAACTTCTAGGTGGGAGCCTGGCGGGATCATGTTGACGCGGCCATCATTAGCAATGGATATATTGGACCCTTGAGGCACCGTAATTGGGCCATCGTCACCGATCACTAGGTGACCGGTACCCGTGACTAACATGCCATTGGCAGAAACCGACAGATCGCCTCGCCGCGTATACAGCTCTTGGCCTTCTGGCCCCTGTACTACAAGCGCACCTGCATCGTTAACGTAGATGTCTAACGCCCGGCCACTGATCATCAATGCGCCTGGGTTCATGTCGACAATGTTGGTGGCTTTGGAAATAGGCATGGCGCGAGAATTGAGCGCACCGTCAACATGTACGTCGAGGGATTTAGTTTGTTCGCTAAACGACTTCTTAAAACCAGGGGTGATCACGTTAGCAATTTCGTGGGCATTGTTGGTTTGTTTGTACTGTACGTTTTTCATGCTGTTAAGCATGGTAAATATCATCTTATCCATAATCTGGCCTCTATACTTTTTGCCGTATAGTCACCTTATAGCACGGAGCGTGCCAATAATTTTAAGATATTGTTTTATATGATATTTTTGTACATTAAAAAGAAAAGCGGCAAAGGAATTCCGCTTAGGAAAGATGCTCCACACTGTCATGCTGGCGTACCAGAAGCTTGAGATCCTGACCTTCGTCAGGATGACCGAATTGTAGTGAACCGTCATTCCGGGGTAGGCCGGAATCTGTGCCAAAGGCCCGAAATCCTGACCTTCGTCAGGATGACTGCGGCCTAATCATTATCCTCTAATGTTGATAATCGTTTGCGTCAAACTACTTGAGGTTTCGATGGCTTTAGCGTTGGCCTGGAAGTTACGTTGAGCGGTGATTAAGTTCACCAGCTCTTCGGTTAAGTCCACGTTGGCACGTTCTAATGCACCACCTTGTATATCACCAAAGCCGTCTGATCCCGCTTCACCTAAGTCTGCCGCACCGGAGTTGGTGGTAGATACAAAGTTAGCGTTACCCACCTGCTTTAAACCGTTGGGGTTAGCAAAGTTAGCCATCATCAATTTACCTAGGGCCACCTGGGTACCGTTGGTATAGTTGGCTCGCACAACACCGCCTGAGTCAATATCTAGCCCGTCTAACTGACCCGACGGGTAACCGTCCTGAGATAGAGACAACACCGAGAATGGTGCCGAGTACTGGGTAGAGAACTTACCGTAGTCTACGCCCAAGGTTAACAAGTCAGAACCGTTGCTCGGGTCAAATGGCGAGTACTTCACACCCTCTTTTGGCGAAATCAACTTACCATAAGTGTCAAAAGTCAGCTCACCCTTGTCTAAATATATGGGCGTCCAGGCTGGTGTAGTATCCGGCTTTTGTGTGGTTTGTTTGCCTGATTGGTCAATGTACAACAAGTTACCTTCTCTGTCCTTAGCTTGGGTCACAACGGTCACCGCTGGTACTGTGCCCCGAATTTGAGATGTGGTGTCAAAACCCCAGTTAGAGTGGCCGTTAATGTTGACCGATGAGTTAGCGCCCACGGTGCCCGAGGTGACGCTAAAGAACTGCCCAGCTTGTTCAAATTTAACTTCGACGTCGTTAACCTGTCGTCCGTCTGTATGTTGAATCAAGTTAATACGATCCTGAATCGCCTGGGCGAAGGTGTGCCCTGTATAAGCGGCTGGGGGAATAACCACCGTACCGTCAACGCCGTCAATGGTTACACTGATGGTGTTATCGTTAGAGGTGACCGAGAATGTACCGGTAATATCCACACCCGCTTTGGAACCTGTTACTGCACCTGCCGTAGAGGCTAGGCCGGTACCTGTGGTATTAGCGACTTCGGTGTCGTAGGTAGCACCGATGCCTAACAAATGACTAGCGCCACCAAAAGAGGCTGTGCCACTTGGTATAGTCACAGAAATAGTAGAGGCTTCACCGGTAGTACCAGAGCGGAAACTAAACTTATGCGAGTCTTTACCATAGGTCACAACCAAACCCGTACGTTGTTGCTTGGCATCCAAGTTCAAATCACCTGCGGGCACGATTTGGCCACCATTAAACACTTCGCCCACATCCGAGAAAGCGGCCGTTGCGCTATCTAAACCAAAGGCCACTACACCAGTTGGCGACGAGGCTTTAACACTGCCGTAGGTGGCATTGGTTGGGGTAAAGGTTAAGGCACGTGTGGTCAGATCATAACCCACCGTAATTGGTAAACCTGTCACAGCAACGCTGTCTGTACCGGTATAAGTTACGGCGTCTACTTTAGCCTGCACATTGGCTACCAGTTGCGCCCGTGTGAAGTCGGTGGTGCCTTCTTGGTACTGGTCTACCACAATGGTTAAGTCATTGGTCAAGCCGCCAACGCCCATACCTTTGTTAATATCGTTACCACTACGGTCTTGCAACTCTATGGTAACCGTACGATCCGCTGCAGTCGTAGGCATTTTATACGACCGTTCGTCACCAAACTTGGAATTAAGTTGACGCGTCATTTCCGCTGCCAGCTCGGTACCTGTGTAAGAACCCGCGGCTATGTCTATGGTTTGTGGGTCACTGCCATCCACCGAAACGCTCACAAAGTTAGTACCGTCAAAGGTACCGCCACCTTCGGTGGACCAACCTGAAGATGCGTAGGTATCGGTTTTGGTTGCATTTATGGCTGTTGCACCATCGGTAGTGGCCGTCACGGTCATGGTGGGCAATGCGGTTGCGTTAAATGCAGTCAGCGTCATGGTGCTGCCTGCGCGCTCGGCCATAAAATCACTTTGCCCGACATTTATTTTGGTCACTAATGCGTCCAACGTGGCCGTGTGGCTAGTAATAAAGTCCTGGGCATAGGTACTTGTACCGTCGCTAAAGGAAATGCCACCGCCGGTAGAGACATCGGCATCAAAACTAAAGGTATCCACCTCCCTGACTGGGGCAACAATAGAGACCTCGTTACTGTCGGTAGAACCGAAGTCGTGGCCTACGGTTGCACGGGTCATGTAACCGCCAGAAAAGGTCGCGGGTTCAGACGGTACGGTGGTGTTTTGGTCATCGTTAAAATACAAAGGGTGGGCCGCCGCCGCGTTAAAGGTAGGGTCTGTCGCCGCTGGGTTGGTACTAATCTGACCAAACTTGTTCATGTACATAGTTTCGCTCTTATCATTTTTGGCCGAAATTATAGACGGGTCTAATTCTTTGTCACCAATGAAGATTTTAGTGTCCCACTTGTTGGTAGGATCTGCCTCGGTTGCAGAACTGGTTTTTACATAATAAACCGTAGCAATGTGTGGGTTACCTAAGGAGTCGTATACTGTAATAGACGTTGATTTGTTAAACGTATCACTGTCGTTACGATCAAAGCTATAGGGGTTATCCACCGTGTAGGCTGCTGATTTAGGTAAAATGGAGGCACCGGCTGGTAAGTTTAGACCTAATTCAATTTGTGACGAAGGCTGTGGCAAACCTGCGGTAGAAGGCAGTTGCAAAGACTTGGCAGAAGACAAACCAGTGGCAATTACCGAGCCGTCATCGTTCACCGGGAAGGTTTGTAAGTACTGGCCCGATGAGTCAACCACATACCGGTCGTTGTTAACACTAAACGAACCCGCTCGAGTGTATACCGTTTGGTTTGAGGTTTGGCTGGGTTTCAAGGCGAAGAAACCCTGACCGGATATAGCCAAGTCTAAGGAGTTACTGGAGAACTCAATATTACCTTGGCTAAACTGCTGGTTTACTTTCTTTAAAAGTACACCCTGACCGATGGCGCTAGAGGCGTTCTCCAACGGTGAGGTTGCAAAGATGTCACCAAACTCAGCACGGGATTTCTTAAAACCCACAGTACCTACGTTGGATACGTTGTTTGATGTGATACCTAATTGTGCTTGCGCTGCGTTTAGGCCTGTTAGTGAAGTATAGAATGACATAAGTCGATCCCCTCTATTGTTACTTTTATTTAAGTGACGCTAACAACCTATTGGCTGATACGCTTAACGTTTGAAAAACTTACATTGCCTTGCCCAGAGACGTTGAGGGTGACCTCGCTACCTTTGAGCTGAATACTTTGCACCGTGCCATACACCTGCATGGCGGGCGCTGTGGACTGACCATCCCTTATCGCGCTAGCGCTCAGGTAATAGTTAGCTTCTGGGGCGGCGCTACCATCGCCCTTAATACCGTCCCAGGTAAACTCTTGAGTGCCTGCCATTTTCGCGCCCAGCTCTAAACTGGCCATCACTTCACCAGTTTCAGACTTAATATCAACACGTACGTCGTTGGCGGCGGTAGGCAACTCTATTGTTCCACTGAGTTGGCCACCGGCCAGTTGTGCCCAATTGCCATTAACCAGTGCTTGTTTACCAATCATAGATGCCGAATTACTCATCTGCTGACCCTGATAAATACTCACTAGGTTATCTATAGACTCTCCCATTTCGGTAATACCACTCACAGTAGAGAACTGCGCCATCTGGCCCATAAACTCTCCATTTTCCATGGGTTTCATTGGGTCTTGGTGCTGTAATTGGGTGGTGAGCAACTTTAAAAAGTCCTCCTGCCCCAGCACCGAGGTGCGTTTTATTTCTTTTTGCTGGGTCGATTCGAAACTACGTAAGTTTTCGGGTATCGCCTGGCTCACTGATGCGGTCATCATTTCCTCCTTGCTTGTATTCTTTGCATGTACTTAGTTATTACCTGCCTAACTGCAAAGTACTCATCATCATTTTTTTGGTGGCGTTCATTACTTCTACGTTGGTCTGGTAAGACCGAGACGCGTTAGTCATGTCCACCATTTCTTCAATTGAGTTCACATTGGACATAAATACGTATCCATCTCCGTTGGCTGCTGGGTTTTGTGGGTCGTAACGTTTGCTATTGGCACGTTCGGTCACGTGAATACCAGATACCGAAACACTGGCTTGAAAATCGTTATTGGTGTAGGTTTCCATCACGGTTTTAAAAATCGGTTTTTTAGCTTTGTAGGCTTCTGCTTCAGAAGAACCCACCACGTCCATATTGGCCAAGTTACTGGCAGTCGTGTTCATACGTACCATTTGTGCGTTCATGGCAGAGCTTGAAATTTGTAGGGTAGTTAACATCGACATAGTAGTGTCCTTTTTTTAATGGATTTTCAGAACCTTGGCTTATTCGCCACGTAACGCGCTCATGATGCCTTTAATTCGCTGGTTCAAAAATGTAGTCGTAGCCTGATAACGCATGGAATTTTCTGTGAATAAGGCGTTTTCTGTGCTAATTTCTACGGTGTTACCGTCCACCGAAGCGCTGTTGGGCATACGGTATTTGACCATGCCTTCGCCTGCTAACGCTTGGCCTGCACCTATTGAAAAGTGTCGGCTATTGCTGGTACGCATATTATTAATTTCGGTGGCTGCCATGACACTGCTAAAATCCAAGTCACGGGCTTTGAAGTTTGGTGTGTCAACGTTGGCAATATTAGACGCCAGTACGGCAGTACGTTGCTCACGTAACTGCAGAGCGGTGCCATGAATGCCTAATGGATTTTGCAAGATACTCATAATCGATCGCCATTTAAGTAAACTGTTTAGGGGCTAAAAACACCCGTTACACAGTCACTAAAGCAACGATTATGCCAACTATTAAATTACGATATAAAACAATGAGTTATAATTTATTTAAAGGGAAATACTGGCACTTATTAAACAAGCGGCAAGGCCTTGCCGCCGTTACAATCAGGCGCTGTTTGTGGCCCTGCCTTATACTGCTGGGCCTCAGCCCAAATCCGGCATTCGCAGACCAATGGCAAAGCCATGAGAGTATCTACCAGGCCATTAATCAATATGCTCTAGATCATTTGGGCGGCTCAGCCACTAGCACACAATTAGATGAACGTAGCCGTTACCCCTTGTGTAAGTCGGGTCTGGTGATAAGTCTGCCTTTCAATAATCACAAAACAATTAAGGTGGCCTGCCCTAAAAGTGTGAGCAGCAAACAACCCAAGTGGTCACTGTATCTTTCCATGAAAGTTAACACCTCTGTGATGGCTTGGCGCTTAATAACGCCCATCCCCCAGCATGGCATCATCAGGTCGTCACAGGTACAACTACAAAAACATGCGCCAAACAGCCTCAATTTTTTGGACGTGGACAGCAGCCCGGTGGGCAAGCAGGTAAAACATGGTATAACCGCCGGCCATTGGCTTAGCAAGGATGACTTTACCGAATTACAAACCGTTTGGAAGACCTCCAGTGATTTGGCTCAAGGCATCGTGATCACCGAGCAACATCTGGAGGCTAGCCTCATTGAGCTGAAAGCAACCACAGCTAACCTGCTCACCGACAAAGCGCAGATTATTGGCCAGTTATCCAAACGTTATATTAAAGCGGGAAAGCTCCTCAACAGGGGCGATATTGAAGGCCAGCAACAGGTATTGGTGGCTAGCCAACCACTTGCAGCAGACCGTGTGTTAATTGCAGCCGACATAGAATTACAATGGATGCCTAATCACAAATTACGCCAAGCAGGCTTTAGCCAAACCAGTCAACTGGTTGGCTGGGTGACCAAACGTCACATTGCTGCGGGGGCGGCCATCACTAAAGACATGTTACGTGCAGCTTATTGGGTGGTTAAGAATAACCAAGTGAGCCTGCAAATCAACCGCTCCAACTATCAAATTACCAGCACAGCTCGGGCCTTAAGTAATGGTAATTTGGGCGACGAAATAGATGTTAAAGTGCTTCAGAGCGGGGTCATTAAAAAGGCCGTAGTGATTGGCAAAGGCCAAGTGGAACTATTGCGACAATGACATTTTATAGGCCCATACTAAATTAGCTGATTTTTAAAAAAAAAAATGCTATTTTAGACTCAAGTTTTCAGCAAACCTGCCGATAGCTACTGCGTAGTTGAAAAAAAGGCAAGAGGTGCCATATGAGCGATATCAATAATCAATACCAACATGTTGCTGGCAATAAAACCAATAACACCCAAGCTAAAGCGGCGAGCCAATCTCAAGAGGTTCAGCAGCAAGCTAATGTAACTAAAACTCAGCAAGCCACTGAGCAAGCCAAGACGGCTCCCACTCAAGGTGCAGACCAAGCCAAATTTACGCCGGAGTCACAAACCTTGTTACGCATGACTCAAGCCAGTAAAGACGTGAGTGACATCAACCAAAAGAAAGTTGACCGCATCAAGCAGGCCTTAGAAGACGGTGAGTTTCCGGTTGATGCTGCACGTGTTGCAGAAAAAATGACTAGCTTAGAAAAATTAATCCAAGGATAAACAACCATTGCTGCCTCAACTACAACAAGAATTTGATGGTCACCTCAATCAAGCCATCAGTGACGCTCAGCAATTACACAGCACCTTGGAGCTGGAATTTAAACACCTCAAAGAAAGCGACCTAGAGGCGTTCCAAGCTCTGCAAGTACGCAAACAACACGACGTACAGACCATTCAGCTGTTTGATGCCCTACGCACTCAGTTTTGCCAAAACACCAACCTCGACCCTGATGACCAAGACTTTAGCCGCCACCTTGCCAGCGAACAGCAAGCTAAATGGCTACAATTGTTGGTTTTGCTAGAAGCCTGTGACACACTACATCGCACCAGCGATATGTTCATGCGTACCAAATTAGACTCAATTTCTAAAGCCTTGGAAACGCTCGAGCTCAATAGCCCGGTAACCAGCACTAACCTCTATAACAGTTTGGGCAACGCCTTTAGCAGCAATATCGGCAGAACCCTGATTAAGGCCTAGTTGTTAGTATTGACCTATTTAAACTGCTCCGAGTGCTTTTATGACCTTTTTACAAACCCTAGCAAGCAACCCTCAAAGTATGATTGTGTTCAGCATTTTGGTGGTCGCCATGTTGGGATTGATCATTGGTTTGATCGCCCTATTGCTAGAACGCCAAGGCAATCAACAGATACAACAAAGGCTAGCCGACTTAGGCTTACAGCTGTTAGAGCAGCAAGAAGACTACAATAAATTAGAAAAACTGCAGTTTATTGGTGCCCAACGACAGCAACGTATGGACCAAGTGCTACAGGATATATACAGCCTCATCGAAAACAACAGCCAGCAGCTAGATCAACTTAAAGACCAGCCTAATGTCCATACCAGTCTAGCCTCAGACGTACCTAGCCAAAGCAACTATGAACACGCCATTCGTATGGCAAAAGAAGGCTTGACTGGCGAGCGTATTCAAGAAATTTGCGGCCTCACCGAGGGCGAGGTCAACCTTATATTGGACCTCCACCAATAGCCCCTGGCTACTTTTCATCTCCCGGCTTCATGCCCTTGAGCCAATAGGTATACACCAAGACTTCGGCCACCAAGGTATAGAGTGACCGTGGCACTTGTTCATCTAAATCAAGCAACCCTAACAAAGCCGCCAAATCTTCGTCTTTTTGAATCGGCACGCCCGCCGCAATGGCAGCATCAATAATCTGTTGCGCAAATTCATCCTTACCTTTCGCCACCACCACTGGCACCGGATGTTTGCCGTATTCAATGGCAATGGCCTGCAACGGCTTTTTCATACGTGTACGTCCAATATGCTGTGGGGCGTATTTTCGCCATCTATTGCAACACTTAAGGCATCGACTTTAGCGTCTCGGTAAGGTCCAACACTGACTTGCTGCAAAACAATATTTTGCTGCTCTAGGGTGGCTTGCAAATGATGCTTAGAGCTATTAATTAGCGCAGTCAACCAACTGGAGTCACTCGCAAAGTGTAAATTCGCCATAGCATGTTGACCATGTTGACTCTGAGTTAATAAGAGGTTGATTTGTAGTGCACCTAAGTCTGGACCTTCATGAGCTAAGCTAATAAACCACTGACGCTGACTGCGCTGGGCCTGACTTTGTTGCAAACTAACGGTGAGATGCTGTCGTTCAAACCATGGCATAATCCATTGATAATGAATTTGACCATTAAGTGCGGCATCCAAACTCTTAATTTGGCTAGACTGCAGAGCTTCTAATAAGGGCTTAACTTGCTGCTCAAAAGCATCCTCCAACACCAGTAACTTAAGCAACGCCTTCAAGTCATTGTGCGCTTTAGCTGGCCCTACCAAGGATGCGGATAAACTATTGGGTTTAGCTCTGTTTTCACTAAACAAACCACTCATAAGCATAGCTCTTTGTATGTCCAATGCTTTTGGTGTGATGGGCAATTGCCAAAATTCCTGTAGTAAAGCGGCAAGTGCAGGCGGCAGATGAGTCGCGGCAGATTGATGATTTAACCACTGTTGTAACGGTGCAAGGCTATTAGGCCGATACAATAAACTACGTAGAAAAGCACTTTGTTGCGCCAGCGGGGAATCGGGTAATGGGCCAGAACGTAACAGCTCTAATCTTGGTGGCTTGACCTCTGGGTCTAATACCCGAAACAACAGGCGTTCACCCAAGGTATAGGCCGCAGACGTTGCCGCAGCACTAAAGATGCTCGATGAGGTTTCCACTAATAATCGCGGCTGCAGCTGTATGACCACCCCTTCGATCACTTGGCCTTTAAATAGGGTGATAGCCGGTAGAACTGGGCCATTGCCCATGTTCACACCCGCCCGAGCCACACCACTGGATGGCGCTAAGGGCTGAGGTCCGTTGTCGATCATACCGCCTCCTTTTGCCATGCTGCTGTATTGTTTGCTAAACTGAGCCTATGAACGTTAATAACGCCACGCCTATCATGCCAGCAGTGCAGCAACCTGTGTTAAATCAGGAAGCTAAAGCGTGTGCGCAAAATGCCTTTCCCAAACCGCCAGAAGTGGCACAACCCGCTCCTCGTTCAGAAGCACCCGATCAGAGCAAACAAAAAGCCAACTTAGAGGCTTCTGGTTGGCGCGCCAGCCAACATGCGATTGCCGCTAAGGGCCGCGACGGTTTAGACAACTACACCGACGCCCCTAACCAACGATTAGAGCAGGCTAGTGCAGCCTACAAAGCCATCGAAAAGCAGGAACAACGCGCCTCCGTAGACGCTATTGTTTAGCACCTTAGCCTTACTCGGCTACAGCCGCAATATCCAACACCACTTCTACTCTACGGTTTCGCGCTCGATCAGCAGCCGACGCATTGTCATTTAAGGCCGCAGTGTCTGCTAAACCTTCAACGGATAGCCGGTCGCGTGGAATATCCATCAAACTGGTCAACGAGTCGGCAACAGCCGCCGCACGAACGGCAGATAGGTCCCAGTTACTGGGGAACTCCCCGCCTGGAGCCACTTGCCTACTGTCCGTGTGACCCGTCACTATCACTTTGCCTTTGTTACTGTTAATAGTGTCCCTTAGTGCCCGAATCATCGGCAAGGCATCTGGGTTAAGTTGCGCGCCGCCACCTGGGAAAGCACCCTTTTCAGTGAGTCGTACAATAACCTTAGTATCGTCACGTTCAACTTCTGCCAATCCTTGAGTAATAGCTTCAGACAACAATACCTGCAATTTAGCCACTTCTTGTTGCGCTTTCTGCTGCTGTTGCTCATGCAATACCTCAGCCGCTTGCTCTTGTTGCGCTTGTTGATCCAGCACTTTAATCGGTGCCTCGGTGATTTGTTGAGCGTCGGCAATTTTGGCGTACATCTCAACCGTGGCATCGGGCACAAACCCTTGCTCTGCATCATTATTGGACTCACCAGCACTGCCTGGACCTTTGAGTTCCACCACAATCTGATCATCTTTAATCGTTACTTCTACCTGACCTTTAGCTATTTCTTCGGCCAAGGCAGTTTCTACCTTTTCTTTCTCTGCATTAACATCGTAGTCATGCTTCTTGCTTTCGGTCTTAAGCTCTAGGTCTTTTTGTGTAGTGTCGGTGGTCTGCTGCTTCACCTGATCTAGCACTGAGGTTTCCGCCACAGTGGGGCTAAACGATTGCGTCAGCATACTGGTACCCTTTGGGGGATCAGGTACTTTTACGTCCTTTTGTATACCAAAGGCGCTTTTCATGGTGCCTGCGATTTGGATGTACTTAAGGGTTTTCATCTCCGAGAAGGATAAGATTAATACGAAGAAAGCCATTAACAGGGTGGCCATATCCGCAAACGTCGCCATCCATAAAGGCGCTCCCTTTTTACAGACGGGACATTCTTCTTGTTCTTCTTCCTCTACTGGTGCAGGTGCTGCTACCTGCTCTTCTTCGGTTGCTTCTTCACCTTCTACCTCGGCAGCCGCTGCATTTTCTAATTCTTCAGCATTGTCTTCTAATTCTTCAGCATTGTCGTCAGCCATGATCGCTTCTCCTTAGTCTGCAATCAGTTAAGCTGCCGCTTCTAACTTGGCACGCACCTTAGGTGACAAGTAGCTATAGAGCATACCTTCCATCACCCGTGGATTTCCACCTTCAGAAATAAACAGCAGCGACTTGATAATGAGTTCATTATTAATCGCTTCGGCTTCGGCCCGTTGTTCAAGTTTTTGCATAATAGGAAAAGCAATCATGTTAGCAATTACTGCACCGTAAAGTGTGGTTAACAACGCGACCGCCATGGCTGGGCCAATGGATTTTGGGTCACCCATGTTAGCTAACATTTGCACCAAACCCACCAAGGTACCAATCATGCCCATGGCTGGTGCGAAGTCGCCCCAGGATTCAAAAATGGCACCACCGGCTTTAGCCCGACGAATCATCATGCCAGCTTCGGTAGCCAGAGCAGATTTAATGGCGGCACCGTCTTGGCCATCAACTAACATGCCCATGCCTTTGTTCAGAAAGTCATTGCTCACTTCCTGCGACTCTAAAGCGATCATGCCGTCTTTACGCGCGATGGTCGCTAACTCAACTACTTTTTCGATCAAATCTTCTGGGTTATCCACCTTATTGGCAAAAGCTTTGCCAGCCAAGGCGCCGGCGCCAATAAAGTCACCTAAGGATGAGCGCATGAGAACCACAGCTAAAGAGCCCAATACTACTATAAATAAAGACGCTCCATTAACAAACATGCCCATAGGGCCGCCCATAAGGATACCCGCGGCGACAATACCAAAGGAAGCTACAAAGCCAATTATCGTTGCTAAATCCATCTACCTTATCTCCAACAGCTGTGACTAATTAATTCTTGTATGGCTAAACTCGTGCCCACAAATAATAGATTTCCTATACTATCGACAATTATCGACCATGTGTAAGATTTATTTAGTCTTAATCGTCACAAAGGTCCAAACTTGTCATCAGATAATTAATATTTAAGTTAGGCTATAATGGGTCGATAGTAGCTAACATGCATGAGGTGGCTTTATGAAAATCTTTTCTTTTTTACTCATTATGAGTTGCAGTACTCTAGTACATGCCGTCATCGATAAAGCCCCAAAATGTGAAGCCTATTTTACTACACACCAAACCGATGGTAACTACCAACATCTCGGCAACGGCTTAATCGCAGATCCGTTAACGGGGCTCACCTGGTTCCGTTGTGGGGCCGGACAAACGTGGGAAGACGGTGTATGCCAAGGCGCTGCACTGCTATTGCCGTTTGAAGAGGCCTTGACCTGGGCCGAAAATGCAGAGCTGGCAGGACACAATGATTGGCGGGTGCCAGAAATAGACGAAATGACCAGCTTAGTGGAAACTGATTGCAAATCACCGTCCATTAATACTCGCGTATTTTCTGGCATTGAGCCTGAAGTCTACTGGAGTAGTGAGTCTAATTTTTGGTTACGTTCGATGGGTTGGTCGTTGTTCTTTTATCGCGGCTACTACTTTAACAAACAAGCCAAAACAGACTCTTTTCGTTTTATGTTAGTACGCGATTGATTATTTTTTGGTCACTGTGGCAGAAGGCTTAGGTGTATATCCACGGCAAGCGTGGCCATCAATACGAAGTATTTCGATCATGGGCAGTTGGCGTGATTTGATAGCAAACAACCGACACCCGCGGGGAAATTTCGCCTCCCAGGTGACATAAAAATGCTTGCATTGCATACAATGAGGCGAATTATCTGACATTTACGTTGGCTAGGCTTAAGTATTAAGGGAGTTTAATTAACATGGACCAATTGTTACACACTTTTTCCAGTTTTAACCACTGGTCGCAAAGCTTGCCCATTTATTTGCAAGTATTTTTGGGTATGATGGCGTTTTTCTTAGCCTGTGCTGCAGCGGGTTTTTTAATATACGGCCTACTGTTAATCCTTCAACGGCTGAGTCATTTTCGGCCCCTGTCTAGCCTGACCGGCGTCATTGGCTTTAGCCTCACGTTGAGCCTTGGCTGGTTTATGTATATCTTCATACCGCTTGCCATTATTGCCTTAAGCAACCATGAAAATTTAAACATGGCAGTGCTAACTCAAACTATGGGCCCCTATTTTGGCGTGTTTTTACTGATTAGCTTATCGTTTGCCGACACACTCGAATCTAAAGGTCTGTGGGCCAATAAAAATCTTACGGCACCCGCTAAACTATTTAGCACATCCTTATGGGTGTTGGCGTTTGGTGTGCCAGCTATAAAAAAGCTCCATCAACTCAAGCGTCAAAAATAGGGTCTAAAGGGCGTCTATTTAGGGGGTTTTTCAACTTCAAAACCCAGCAAATCCAATTGCTCAGGGGCTGATTCAGGCACAGATTCTTGGTCGTTTGATAGTGTAGCTGCGACTTCTGGCTCAAGTAATGGCCCTTGCTCAGTCTCTAGGTCTTTGGTTAACGCTGCTTCGACGGCACGTTCAGCTTCAATGGCATCCAACTCATCAAACTTCTTTTCCTGCTCGCTACGCCTCGCGTCACGGGCACTGGAGTCCTGCTTAGGTCGCCAATATTCATCCCAATAACGATACCCCAGCACCAGCAAAAACGCCACGGCGATTAAATAACCAAACAGGTTAGTAAAGGGAATATCTTCTAACCAATGGAGTTTGTCGGCGTAAGCCATGAGCATCACCATCACCACGGCAAACATCACCACCACGCGCATGGTGCGACAAAAAGCACAGGGCTTTTTGCCGTTGGGATCACTGTCGCTTATGCGCCGACCCATATGTATTTAACCACCGCCACTAACATAATTGATCATAATGCCCGCCGCTACGGCAGAACCAATAACGCCGGCCACGTTGGGCCCCATAGCATGCATCAGAAGGAAGTTTTGGTTATTAGCCTCTAAACCCACCTTGTTAGACACACGAGCTGCCATGGGCACCGCAGACACGCCAGCGGAGCCAATCAAAGGGTTAATACCGCCGCCCGTGAGTTTATTCATAATCTTAGCCATAATCACACCAGAAGCCGTACCAATCGCAAAGGCCACCATACCTAGGCACAAAATACCTAAGGTGGTGAAATCCAAAAACTTGTCGGCAGACAACTTAGAACCCACGGCCAAACCTAAGAAGATGGTCACCACGTTAATGAGGGCATTTTGCGTGGTGTCAGACAAACGATCCACCACACCCGATTCGCGCATCAAGTTACCAAAACAAAACATGCCCAATAGCGGTGCTGCGTCGGGCAACATAATAGCCACCAACAATAGTAGCAACAGCGGGAAAACCACCTTCTCTACTTTGCCTACCGGCCGTAGTTGCACCATTTTAATCTGGCGTTCTTTTTCGGTGGTCAGGGCACGCATGATGGGCGGCTGAATCATCGGTACTAAGGCCATGTATGAGTACGAAGCGACCGCAATGGCTCCTAACAGGTCGGGCGCTAGTTTACTGGCCACATAGATAGACGTGGGGCCGTCAGCGCCACCTATTATACCAATGGCTGCCGCATCAGCTAAGCTAAAGTCCATGATACCTAGGGCCGAAAGACCCACTGCACCGAGTAAAGTAACAAAGATACCAAACTGGGCTGCAGCACCTAAGAACAAGGTTTTTGGGTTTGCCAATAAAGGACCAAAGTCGGTCATGGCGCCTACACCCATAAAAATAATGAGCGGAAAAGCGCCGGTTTCAATACCTACACTGTAGAACATGTAGAGGATGCCGCCTGATTCGGCTAAGCCGGCACCTGGGATGTTCGCCAGAATGCCACCAAAACCAATAGGGATCAGCAGCAGCGGTTCAAAGTTTCGCTTAATCGCCAGATACAACAGCAACATGCCTATGGCCATCATCACCGCTTGGCCCGGCTGCATTTGGTACAGACCAGAACTGTGCCAAATGTTGAGTAACTTGTCCATGCTCGTCCGCCCTATGCCAGAGTCAACAAAGTATCACCAACGGATACTGAGTCGCCTTCTTTAACTGTAACCGAACCGATGGTACCGGCACTATGCGCACGAATTTCTGTTTCCATTTTCATAGCTTCAAGAATCAACAATACGTCTCCTTCTTGTACCGCTTGACCGGGCACCGCATGCACCTTCCAAATGTTACCAGCCAATGGCGCAGTCACAGGCTCACCACCTGTTAAAGGCGCTGCAGCGGCCACAGCTGGCGTTGCACTCATGGCCACTTGAGCCATACCCACGGCAGAGATATCACCACCCTCTTCCACTTCAACTACGTAACTTTGGCCGTTCACACCAATGGTGTAGACCTTAGATGAACCAGCAGCAGGTGCCGTAGCCGCCTGGGCCGATGCTAACGTAGGCACGGGTTCAAAGGCTTCTGGATTGTTGCGGTTCTCAAGGAACTTCAGTCCAACTTGAGGGAACAAGGCGTAGGTTAATACGTCATCCACTTCACGCTCACCGCTGGCCAGTTGAATATTCTTTTCTTGTGCTAAACCACGTAATTCCTCAGTGAGTTTATCTAACTCATCGTCCAACAAGTCTGCTGGTCGGCAAGTCACCGGCTCTGCGCCGTCCAGCACACGGGTTTGCAACTCAGTATTAAACGGCGCTAATGCTGCGCCATATTCGCCTTTAAGCACACCTGCGGTTTCTTTGGTGATGGTTTTATAACGTTCGCCGGTCAACACGTTCAATACCGCTTGCGTACCTACAATTTGCGAAGTCGGTGTCACTAGAGGGATGTAGCCAAGGTCTTCTCTCACCCGTGGAATTTCTAGCAACACGTCATCTAGCTTGTTGGCAGCGCCCTGCTCTTTAAGCTGGCTTTCCATATTAGTCAACATACCACCAGGCACTTGAGCCACTAAAATACGTGAATCGACACCTTTTAGGGAACCTTCCCACTGGGCATACTTTTTACGCACTTCACGAAAATAAGCCGCCACTTCTTCTAGTGCAGTGATATCCAAGCCCGTGTCGCGGTCACTGCCCTCAAAGATGGACACAACCGACTCTGTAGGTGAATGACCGTAAGTCATCGACATCGACGAAATAGAGGTATCTACATTGTCGATCCCAGCTTCTGCCGCTTTCATAATAGCCGCTGTAGACAAACCGGTGGTGGCATGACACTGCATGTGCACTGGCATATTAGTTTCAGCTTTAAGGCGACTCACCAGTTCAAAGGCCGTGTATGGGTTTAGCAAACCGGCCATGTCTTTAATACAAATAGAGTCAGCGCCTTGGTCTTCAATTTTCTTGGCTAAGTCGATCCAGTAGTCAATGTTATGGACCGGGCTTAAGGTATAAGAAATAGTGCCTTGAGCATGTTTACCCGTGGTTTTAACGGCCGCAATGGCAGTGGACAAGTTACGGGCGTCGTTCATGGCATCAAATACACGGAACACATCTACACCGTTAATCGCTGCACGCTCTACAAACTTACGCACTACATCATCGGCGTAATGGCGATAACCTAAAATATTTTGCGCGCGAAATAACATCTGCTGTGGTGTTTTTGGCATCGCCGCCTTAAGGGTACGAATACGCTCCCATGGGTCTTCGCCTAGGTAGCGAATACATGAGTCAAAGGTGGCGCCACCCCAAGTCTCTACCGACCAGTAACCAATGTCATCCAGTTTGGCAGCAATGGGAAGCATATCGGCCAAACGCATACGCGTGGCAAATAACGATTGATGACCGTCTCGAAGGACGACATCGGTAATACCTAAAGGTTGTTTAACAGCGGTCATGGGTTTACGCCTGTTCTAATAATCGAAAATTGAGAAACTGGTTAATTCTTATGCTTTGTCTTCGCGATAACGGTGTACTGCAGCACTGAGCACGGCCATTAGCTGGGCGTCGTTGGCCACCTGTTGTGATGGCGATACGCTCGCCATTGGCACTGTCGGAACAACCACTGGCGCGGGTGCAAAACGCAGCACCGTCGCAGACATGGTTTTGGTGGCAATCACCAAAAGTGTAAGAAAAGTAAATACAAAGCCCATGCCAAAAACCATTAAGGTTAGGCCTTCGAGCATTAAATCGGATGATGGCACGGTAGCAGCTCCGGTAGTTATTAGTCGCTTGTGACGACACATTTATGCAGCCATGGTAGGGCTGCCTTTGATTCTGATCAGACAATTTACCCAGTTGTGACTAAAGTCGCAAGAATACCCAGTATAAAACTCAATAATTTTACTGCCCGGCATAGAAACGTCAAACAAATTCAACAACTCGACGTTTATGCTCAATATAACCAACAGATCAACCGGTTGGACGATACACACCGACGTTGTCAAAACCTTGATCTTTAATATGTAAGGCATGCAACTGACTCATCACACCCTTTTCGCAATACAGTAGGTAATTACGCGCAGGATCAAACTCAGCAAATTCACTATTAATTTTAAAAAACGGCACTGTTAAAATATCCACACCCGGTAGATTAAGCGGCTTTTTTTGTTGCTCGCCTGCAGCTCGCACATCGACTACCACGTCATTTGCTTGCAACTCGTGCTTCGGCGTCAATTGACCTGGTTGTTTGAGTTCTTCGGCCACGGCGTCGATGTTGGTAACGCTGGCATTTTCTAAGGCTTGCTCTAACACCTCAAAGTTAAAGTTCTCTTCTTCCTCTTCCACTCGCTTGAGCTGCGCCTTGACGGTGGGCCGGTCGGAAATCACACCGCAGTACTCTGGCATACTGGCGGCAAACTCGTAGGCGCCAATTTTTGTGGCGACGTCAATAATGTCTTGTTTGTCATAGGTTATCAGTGGCCGTAAAACTAACCCCTCAGTGACGCGATCGATCACACCAAGGTTAGTTAAAGTTTGGCTTGAGACTTGGGCAATACTCTCACCGGTAATCATGGCTTCGGCCTTTACTTTAACCGACACCCGTTCAGCAGCTCGCAACATCATACGTTTAAGCACCACACCCATGTGAGAGTGATGTACGTTTTGCAAAATTTCACCGACTATTTCTTCAAAGGGGACCGAAATAAACTTAACCCGTGCAGACGAGCCAAATTTTTTCCACAAGTAATAAGACACCTGCTTTACACCCGCTTCATGGGCCGCCCCACCGAGATTAAAAAATACAAAATGGGTTTTTGCACCACGCTTCATGGTGAGGTAACTGGCCACGATCGAGTCGAAGCCGCCAGAAATTAGCGATACCACGGCTTCTTGACTGCCCTGCGGATAACCTCCTAGGCCGTCAATACGCCGCTCGACCACAAATACCCTGTCACCTTTAACTTCCAAGTTAACGGTCACTTCAGGGGTGTGTAGGTCGACATTAAGGGCATCGGTTTGTTGCAATAAACCGCCACCCAAATAGCGTTCCATATCATTGGAGGTAAAGTCATGCTGGCCCGAGCGCTTCACTCTAACCACAAAACGTTTACCCTCTAAGCGCTGGGACCAGACACGCTTGACGATGTCTAACACTTGGTCAAAGTCCTCCAACGCATACTCTTGCACCTCAATTACATGGGCAATGCCAGGTGTGTCGCCCAAGGCCATGACAATTTGTTCATACGCCGCATCGGCCTCTGGCGGACAATCGATATCCACTCGGTCCCACAAGCCGCGCACCTTGATCTTTGGTTCAATTCGTTGCAGGATGATCTGCAAGTTAGATTGTAACCGTTGAATAAATCGTTTCCTTACAGGGCGGCTTTTGATGGTGATTTCAGGGAACAGCTTTACTATAAATTTCATGGGCTGGCTTTCTAGGATAACGAGGTCGAGCGCTATTATAACAACGAACAGGGGTTAACCTCTATGCCCAATACACAAACCATTAGCGGTAGTTGCTTATGTGGCCAAGTTAAATACCAGGCCACTGCTGTACCTTTATTTCAAGCCCACTGTCACTGCCAAGACTGCCGAAAAAACTGCGGCAGTGCGTTTGCCGCCCTGGTGTTTGTGCCGGTAGACAGCCTTAACTGGCAAGGCGAGACCAAAACCTACACTCATAAGGCCGACTCTGGCCACACCATGACCAAACATTTTTGCTCAAACTGCGGTAGCCAACTGTTTGGCGAAAATGATGCTAAAACGGACCGTATCCATATTAAGGTGGGCACCATGGATGATGCCAACTGGTTTCACCCACAATGTAACGTGTGGGCTAGTAGTCGCCTGCCATCGACAGCCATCAACCCAGATGTGAAAGATTTTGCCACCATGCCAATACCACCAGCGAAAACCTAGCGCCCTAGTCAGTTAGGAAATATTGGCAAGCAAATGCGCCAATATTTCCTATTAGGCGATTTTTAATCACATTCTCCCGCATTATCAGCATAATTATCGGATTAGAAACAGGCATTAAAAACACCTATGGATTCATGAAAAAAATGGTGTAAGCATCTGTTTTAATTGTTATTTTTTTTATTAAGCTCGACTATAAAAGGTAGCCGATAGGAAACACAAAAAAGCTTGGAAATAAAACAGTATTGATTGTGGTTATGGCATTGACGGATGCCATTCGATGGTGCAAATTGTGGGCATAAACTTATGTGGGTCGCATTATGAGCGCAACAGAACAGCAAAAACTCAACGATTTTATCGCCCAGCAACGACAACAATCTTGCTTCAGCGGCTTCCCGCTAGAGGGCAAACGCGTCATCGATATGTCTAGCGTAGTGGCTGCACCCTATTGTGCCGCCTTGTTAGGTGACGCTGGCGCCGAAGTTATTAAAATAGAAAATCCCATGGCACCTGATGCCCTGCGTGGCTGGGGCACTCATGCAGAAACCGGTATCGAACCCTACCATGCGTATATTGGCCGCAACAAGCTGCCTATCACCCTTAACCTTAAATCTGAAGCCGGCAAACAGGCCTTTTTAGACCTCATTGAATCTGCCGACGTGCTGATTGAAAACATGCGCCTTGGGGTCATGGACCGCTTGGGCCTAGACCACGACGCGTTACTTGAGTTAAACCCCGGTTTAGTCATTGGTAAAGTATCCGGATATGGCATGAGCGGCCCCCATGCCCATCAACCGGGTTTTGGTACTTTGGCCGAAGCCTACAGCGGCTTTTCATTCCTTAACGGCTATGAAGACACTGGCCCTACTAGCCCGCCTATTGCATTGGCGGATTTGACCACAGGTATTCACCTCGCCTACGCCGTGAGTCTTGCGCTACACCAGAGCAAGCGTGGTGAAAGTGGTGGTCAAGTAGTAGACATTTCCCTATATGAGCCTCTATTTGGCTACTTAGGTGGCGAATTTATTAGTTATCAACTGACTGGCGAAATCCCTCAACCCATCGGCAACGAATTGCGCGCTGCGGCGCCGCGAAACAACTACCAAACCAGTGATGGTTTATGGGTAGCCATGTCCTGCTCTAACCAAAAAACATGGGAACGCTTGGCCGAAGTGATGGGCCAGCCAGAACTAATCCGTGACCCACGCTTTAAAACCAACAATGACCGCATACAAGCCGACAGCCGAGTGGCCCTAAACGCTATTATTAAGGCTTGGATGTTAGAAAAAACCAACCAAGAAGCCCTTGATCTGTTCCGCAAAGAAGGCATTACTGCGGGGCCCATTATGTCCATGAAAGAAATTGACGAAGACCCACATTACGAGGCACGAGGTAGCATCGTGAGTATGCAAGATCCCGCCTCTGGCATAACCATCAAGATGCCAGATGTACCATTTCGCATGGGCGATAATTCGGCGGGGAATAAAAAGTCTAAAATGCGCTTCCCGGGGTTGCCTATGGGTTCGGCCAACGCCGTGATATACCGAGATTTACTAGGCTACAGCCAAGCGCAAATTAATCAATTAGGCTAATAAAACGCGTAGGCAGTGGCCGCTGCGATCGATAGCGCGTTAGCTGCCCCAAACACCGCTACCCACCGATGGCCCCTGCGCCAGAGGTTGGGCAAACTTATCATGATGGCCGGCACCAAACTAACAATTGCCAGGGTCAGGCCAATTAATATGACACCGTCGGCCGACATGGTTTTCATGTTCACCACCAAAGACTGGCCTTGTAAAACCAGTGAAAACTGTTGTTCTACCGGCGTTGCCGTCCAGCCTAGAGCCAACGCTAGCACGCTGCCGAGCAGCACAATAACGGCCCCCACAATGGTGCACCAGTACACAGTGACGCCATATGCCACCCCGCTGTTATAGTGTTGATTCGTCTGCGTCATAACATTAACCCCACCTCTGCCGCTGTTAAACCGTCTATACCGCGGTGAATCAGTTTTATTGCAGTGAGCAGTAACATTGTGATCAATAGCCGCCTAACCACCTTCACCTTAACGTGGGCCAACAGGTGTGCGCCCAGTATGCCGCCCGCAACTTGGCCTAACATCCACGGCGCTACCAGCATGGGCACTAGAGCACCATAGACAATGTAGGGCCAGATTGCCGCGGCATTACCCAAAGCCAACAATACACCGCTAGAGGCCGCTGCAGCTTTGAGTGGCACAGCCATGACCAGGTTAAGCACGGGCACCATCGCCCAGCCGCCGCCTAAACCAAAAAAGCCGCCAATAAATCCGACCAAAATAAACAAGCCAATCGCCCAACCTAATCGTTGCACCTTATAGCTCACCGTGCCATTTAATGAACTTTCATAATAGCTCATGTCCAGGCTTAATATGGCGGCCAAGCCTTTACTTGGCTGTGGTTTGGGATAGTCGTTACGACCGCCGCCACGGACGAATACGTAGGCCACACCCAACAACAGCAAACCCAACAATAACCGCACCAGTGCATCGGCGCTGGCGCCCATTGACGCGGCTAAATGAAATGCCGCCATGGCTCCAAGCACCCCACCAATAATGGTGGGTAACGCACACACATAGACCAAGCGGATATCGACCAAACCTCGATTAAGCAGGGGCGCAGCAGAGATCAGCCCGCTGAACATCGCTACTACCAAACCAGTGGCCCTCACTACCAAAGTGTCAATAGAAGTGAAGCCCAAGACAATAGGGGTAAAAATGACGCCGCCACCGATACCGGCCACCACGGCGACGATGGCAATCACCAAAGACAGTAGAAAAGAACCTAATGTGAGCCCCACAAGCGCACCTAAACTTAGGCTAGATTCGGCAGCGTAAGACGCGAGCAATGGCACCATGCCAAAACCCACAAGTGACACGATAATAAGTAAGGTGAGTTCGGGAACTCGTACAAATATAGACATATAAACGGCGGCTACCATGAGCTGCAGATAAATTTAATAACTATATTAACCCATCTTACTTATAACTAATAATAATTAAAAATATATTTGTTATTACTTTTAGCTATATCAGTTAGCATCGACCTCAGCGGAATGGGTATGAAAGAACTCCATCAACCCCATCATTTCGGCCGATTGCTGACTCATTACATCGGCGGCGGCAGCCGTTTGTTCTACCTGAGCCGCATTTTGTTGCGTCACTCGGTCCATTTGACCAATGGCCTGATTAACTTGCAGGATGCCGGTGGATTGCTCCTTGCTCGCACCCGCTATTTCAGTAACGATACCGCTCACCTGCGCGATAGATTCAACTATTTCGGTCATCGACACAGCCGACTTTTGCGCCAACTGGGTGCCGCCTTTAATTTTGTCCAGGCTGTCTTCAATCAATAGCTTAATGTCTTTGGCTGCTTCGGCGCTGCGTTGCGCCAAGTTGCGCACTTCTTGAGCCACCACGGCAAAACCACGGCCTTGCTCACCCGCTCTGGCAGCTTCAACAGAGGCATTGAGCGCCAACAAGTTAGTCTGGAAGGCTATATCGTCTATCACACCCACAATTTCAGCAATTTGCGTACTGCTGTTGCTAATTTCTTGCATAGCTTTGGCTGTTTGTTCGGCCACAGCACCACCCGCACTTGCTGCAGCACTGGTGGTTTGAGCAATGCCATCGGCTTGGCCTGCGCTGTCGGCATTTTGCCGCACTGTGGCCGTCATTTGCTCCATACTAGCTGCGGTTTCTTCTAAACTACTGGCCTGTTCGGTGGTGGACTCACTTAAGCTAATATTACTGTTGGATATCTCTTTAGAGCGCGAACTTATTTCTTCGCCAGTGCTTCTTATTTTAGTTACTGCCTCGTTGAACTTGCTTAAAGTGGCCGTCAAAGATGTTTGCAATTGCGCATACTGGCCTTTGTAACGCCCTTCCATGTTGACGGTCAAATCGCCCTGTGCCATGGCTTCCAACACGCGCCTGGTTTCATTAATGGGCTCAACCACCGTGTCTAACATACGGTTAATATTGGTGGCGACTAACAATTGGAAGCCAGCAAAAGCAGCGCTGTCTATACGGGCAGTCAGCTCGCCATCCGAGGCTCGAGAAATAAGTGTTTCGATCTGCCGTTCCGCATCAATTTGTTCGGTTAAGTCGTCCCATTCCAAAATACTGCCCAAGCGTACACCCTCGTCATTGATAACAGGGTTAATTTCGATGGCAAAGGTCAGTCCGGCAATGCCAACGTTGGCTCGATAGGTCTCAGACAAAGCTGCAACCTTATCTGGCTGATATTCTGCTGCGGTTAAAATGTCGCCCAGCTGAGTTTGGATTAAGCCATCGGTATCAAAAGCCAGAAGATGTTGTTTAAAGTGCGCTTCTTCGGCCTTAAACTTATTCACTAGTGCGTGGTTAAGGTAAACCAAACGCCCTTCTGTATCGACCATCATTACACAGCCACGTACACTATCTAAGGCCATACGTATCCTTAGGTTTTCGTCGGCAAGGGCGCGTTCATGCTGGCGTATAGATACATTTTCTTGCGCGGCCTTCACAAACAAGGCAAACGCACGGGCAATGGTGCCTATTTCATCTCTACGGGTAGCGCCCGAAACCACAATATCCAAATCGCCGCGACTGGCCTTTTTCATAGCGAAAGCCAGTTGTCGCATGGGCAAGGTCAAACGCCGGTACACCAATAAACTCAAAAATAACAAGACTACAGCGATACCTACCCCAGTCCATTGATATATTTTTTGTTCAAATTGGTTGCGCGCATCGGTTGATTGGGCGGCTAATAATTGCGTGTTAGCATCAAAGGTTAAATTGGTTAAGCGACTAATGCCCCTTAATATATCGCTCATGGCACCTACGGCCAAATGAAATTCTTGTAGCCGGCCCGTGGTACCGTCTTTGTTATTGTTTTTGGCCTTAAACAATAACTTGTCGTCCAAATAGCCTAAGGTTATGGCCGTTGATGTAGCGTAACTGTCGTACAAACCGATCAGCAGGTTGAGCCGCTGTTGAAAGTGCTGCGCCTCTAACCACAATTTTAGCTGCAACTCTTCCGACTCAGTGTTTGACGTACTGGCTTGCGCTGCTGCTGCCGCTTGGTCGGAGATAACCAGGTTTTGTTGCTTTAACGCAGAGATAAAGTCAGCGCCATAGCCTACTAAGTTGGCCACGTCTTCACCAACCTCGAAGGCGGATGCTGTTAACGCGGCAGTATCCCTTTGCCTACTTAGCAGTAGGTTTTGCATATCTAGGGCAATTTGATAGAGGTTAAACTCTAGCTCTGCAAAATGGGCTATTTGTTGCTCTACTTCCGCAGCAATGGCTCTTTGTTCGGCCACTAAGCTATTGGATTGAGCTATTTCGGCATCGAAATTCTTGTTGGTGGTTTGTAAAGCTTGCCAGGCAAACAAAGACAAGAACCCTATAGGCAACAACAACATGACTATGGCTTGCACGCCTAATTTAACCTTGACCCTGAAGCGCGCCGTTTGTTGTTTGTTTTGAGCCTTCATAACCACAAGTACCTCGAGCTACTATTCAAATCACAAGCTGTGATTGTGTTTTGTAACTAAGAGTATGCCCTATGCTACCGATTTCGGCTACGAGGAAATTGTTTAGTTTTTGTACGCCCATAAAAAAGGGCGGCCTAAGCCACCCTTTTAGATCAAACCAACGTGTTATCGGTAAGTAACCTGATCACCTTCATGACTTTCAGGGCGGGCAATACCACCGATCATGTCTGCTAGGGTGACCATACCAATGACTTCACCATCACGGGTGACATTGGCGCTGGTGACATCCGCTTTAGACATTGCAGGCATTGCGCTTTCTAAAATGGTATCGGCAGCAAAAGACAAACCAGAATCCGATGAACCTGACTCCATAACCGAGCTTACGTCCAACACGCGGGCACGGTTAATGTCTTTAATAAAGTCACGTACATAGTCGTCTGCAGGGTCTAACACAATTTCTTGTGGTGAACCTTGCTGAATCACCGCGCCGTCGCGCAAGATAACAATGTTGTCACCAATATTAAGGGCTTCGTCTAAATCGTGGGTGATAAAGATAATAGTTTTATGCAACTCTTCCTGTAAGTCCAACAAGATTTCTTGCATGTCTTTACGAATTAATGGGTCCAAAGCCGAGAAGGCCTCGTCCATTAGTAGAATTTCGGCATCGGTCGCCAAAGCACGAGCCAAACCTACACGCTGCTGCATACCACCAGACAACTGTGCTGGGTAGTTGTCTTCAAAACCCGACAGGCCTACACGGTCGATCCACTTTTGTGAGCGCTCTCGCATCTCCGCTTTGTCGGTGCCTTTGATCATCAGGCCGTAGCTGACGTTGTCGATCACTGTACGGTGAGGTAACAAGGCGAACTTTTGGAATACCATGGACATTTTATTACGACGAAATTCGCGTAATTCTTGATCCGACATAGCCAACACATCTTCGCCGTCAACCAACACCTGACCCGCAGTGGGCTCGATCAAACGGTTTAAGTGACGAATCAAGGTTGATTTACCCGAACCCGACAAACCCATGATGACCTGAATGCGGCGCGCAGGAATATCGATGTTAACGTTGTTTAAGCCAAGGACGTGTTTATGGTCGGCTTGTAATGAGGCTTTCGTCGCGCCATCTTCAACCTTTTGCACCATGTCTTCGCCCTTAGGCCCAAAGATCTTATATAGATTCTTAATAGAAACCTTAATATCAGGCACCGTGGCCTCCTTGACGGTGCTTCTGCAACCGCTTGCCATATTCTTGTGAAACTCGGTCAAATATTACGGCCAAGGCAACAATAGCCAAACCGTTCATCAAACCTAATGCGAGGTACTGATTAGATACAGCACGTAATACCGGTACGCCTAAACCTTTAACGCCAATCATAGAGGCGATAACCACCATAGCCAAGGCCATCATAATGGTTTGGTTTACACCCGCAAAGATGTTAGGCAACGCCAACGGTATCTGAACTTCAAATAACTTTTGTCGATAGCTAGAACCAAAGGCTTCAGCCGCTTCTAACACTTCTTTGTCAACCAACCGGATGCCCAAGTTAGTCAATCGTACAATAGGGGGAACAGCGTATATACACACTGCAATCAGGCCAGGTACTTTACCAATACCTAATAACATTACTACTGGAATCAAATACACAAAACTGGGGATGGTCTGCATAATGTCTAATACTGGCGTCACTATCGCCTGCATTCGATTAGATCGAGACATAATAATACCAAGGGGAATACCTAAGCCAATACACAAAGCTGTGGCCACCGATATAATAGCCACTGTAGCCATCGTATCTTCCCACATGCCAAACCAACCAATGGTCAAAAATGATGCTACGGTACCCACTACAACCCAAATACTGCGTGCGCCAAGCCATGCTAGGGCTGCAAATACTAAAATCATAATAGGCCATGGTGTTGCAAGCAATAACTTCTCAAACCACACCATAAAGTGCATAAGTGGGTCGAAAAAGTTTTCGATCGCTTCGCCGTTTTCACGAGAAAAGTCACGAAAGGCAAAGTCGATGCCTTTTTTCAGATCTCGTAAACTTGTTCGCCCCATAGAGGGAAATTCGTCAAATAATTCCACAATTATTCCTACACTTTGAATATTAAAAAGGCCTACTAACTGCTTGCTAGTAGGCCTTTACTTAAATCCTTAACTTAGTTTAAGGATTTCTTGATCAAGTTGGCAGCTTGAACGCCAACCCACTCAGTCCATACATCTTCATACTCAAGCATGAATTCGATGGCAGCATCACCACCACTGGCTTGGTTGTCACCCATGTACACTAGCATGGCGCCCATGGCACTAGCTGGGAATACACGCTTACCGAAGTAAGCAGCTGCTTTAGGATCGTTATTCGCAACGAAAGAATCAGTAACAATGGTATTCACTTCAGAATGAGCCCAAGACGTAGGCTGTGGGTCCGCACACTCAGCTTGAGTTACGCAGTCGTTCCAGTGATCTTGGTCGCCAAAAGGCACGCCCCAATCAAGCTTAACCAAGTTATGCTTGCCAGCCAACGCTGTTGGAGACCAGTAGTAACCTAACCAGTTGTTGCCACGGTCAGCGGCTTTAGCAATCGCACCGTCTAGGCCTGCAGCAGAACCTGGATCAACCAACAACCAACCTTTAGCTTCCATGTCGAAAGCAGTAAATAGGTTATTGTTTGTTAGCTGACAACCCCAACCTGCAGGACAACCGTAGAAAGCGCCTTTAGATGGGTCTTCGTGATGCGGGAATAGCTCTGGATGCTCAATGATATCCAGTACAGTCTTAAGCTCAGGGTGATTTTCTAACGTGAAGCCAGGTGCAAACCAGCCTTCACCAGCGCCAATGATTGGCATACCGTTAAGCTTGTGCATAGAACCTGATGCAATGGCAGCGGCTAGAGGCGCCGACAAAGAGTTAGTCCATAACTCAGGTGCTACATCGGGTACTCCCTTAGTATCCATAGAAGCAAAGGTAGTCATAGTCGCGCCAGGGATCAACTCCACATTACAGCCGTAACCTTCTTCGAGGATGATTTTGTCTACGTTAGCCATAAACTCGGCAGACGCCCAGTTCATTTCTGCAATAGTTACGTCACCACAGGCAGCAACTGCGCCTTGTGACATGGCCGTGGCAACGCCAGCAAGAGCCAAACCTTTAACAAATTTATTCATTTACTACTCCGTTATTATAATTAGATAGATATATCTTTAAGCGGTGATAAAAAATAACAAAACACGGCACTAATCACAAGGCCAGTATGGCAAACATATAGGGCCAAACGCCCGTTTGGCGCAGATTGACAAGTCAATGCCGCACCAAGCTTACTTTGGTATACCATTATACACAACACCTAATTATCCACCTCACCTGCTGATTTGCCCCAGTAAAAATAAACCAACTCACGTATTATAGTATTATACACCACGCTTTTGATTATATTGATTTCTTTTGCTGCTATGGCGATAGATTAAGCCGTCGTTAAGAGGTTTATATATTTCTACCAATAACGGGTAACACGCCGCCTCATCACTAGAATGCTCACTACTACAATCGCCACCGGGGCAAGCAGACAAACAACCTAACAAATCAATTTCTGCAAACATCTCTAAAAAGTCGCCCGGCCTTACGGGGCTGGCTTTCATAAAGTACTGGTGCGTGTCGGGCATAAAACCGGTGCACATAAATACATTAAGCACATCGTGCACGTGGCTTTCCGCCTCTTGCAAAGAAATGTTTTTTTCCACAGCCAAGGCGCGCGTTAGATTAGAGTGACAACAATAATGATAATCATCGTTAGACAATAATTTATGAGTATAGGGGTCACAGCGAGTGCCAATCACATCGTGCACGCTGCCGCCAAATTCGTCCCATCCATACCAATCCAACGTGTCTTTGGTAATGGTGGCCATGGGCCGCAGATAGGGAAAACTACTCCATAAACGATCCCTACGGCTTACGTGCGTGCCATGTAAAGCCCGTGTTTTACCACTATAAAAGCGCTCATTAAGATTAGTTTGGTGCCAAAGGTTAAGATCCCCCACCTGCGAGCCGTCCACACTGACAATACGAAACAAGTGGCCCGCTGGCACCACAAAGGTTTTTGCGTCTCGTGGTGGCACCAGTACCGACTCCACTAGTTGCGCACCGTCACGCACCTGATCATAGAAATTGGCATCAAAACTGGGCAAGGTCTCGTTGGGGTAACATACCACTGGTGCGATACTTTGCCTTGCAGGTGCGTCTTGAGGTGCGGCGTGTTGCGGCGTATATTTCATGTCATAGATCCTTTGGGTTATTTCTACGGTCAACAGGCGTAAAACGAGACTCTAACATGGCCACCAATAATGTCACCTTATATTACATCCACGACCCCATGTGCAGCTGGTGTTGGGGCTTTAGATCTACATGGCAACAACTGCAACAAAACTTGAGCAGCGTCATAGAAGTCACTTACCTAGTGGGTGGTTTAGCCGCCGATACAGACCAACCGATGCCCATTGCTATGCAACAATCCCTCGCTGCCACATGGCAACGTATTCAGCAACACATTCCGGGCACACAATTTAACTACGACTTTTGGAACCCTAGCAGCAACACCCAACCTAGGCGCGCCACCTACCCTTCGTGCCGCGCCGTACTAGCCGCCAAAGCGCAACAACCAAGCTCCGAACAAGCCATGATTGAGGCCATCCAACAGGTATATTATTTACAAGCCAAAAACCCAGCTAACCTAGATGTACTGACAGCAGTGGCAGAAACCATTGACCTGCAACCAGATCAATTTCTACAAGACATCACTAGCCCAGCCATTGAACAAGAGTTCCTGCGCCAGTTAGCGCAGGCTCGGCAACTATCTAACCAAGGGTTTCCTAGTTTAGTACTCAAACACGGCAACAGCCACCACGCTATCCCCCTTGATTACAACAACAGCCAAACCATGAAACAGGCTATCCTTACCATCATTAACCCACAGCAGTAGCGGCAACCATGAGCCAGAACACTAACCCAAGCCTCTTCTCTCCTATCACCATAGGTAATACACAGCTAAAAAACCGCATTGTGTCCACTGGCCACGACACCTGCTTGCCTACCGATGACCTAGTCAATGAGGCGCTCATTGCATACCATGAAGCTAGGGCCAAAGGCGGCTGCGGCTTAATTGTATTGCAAGTGTCTGGGGTCCATGAAACAGCCCGCTACACCTCGCACTTATTAATGGCTACGAACGACCGATGTATAGAAGGTTACCGCCGTTTAGCGACGACGTGCCATGGTTACGGCACACGTGTTGTGGGTCAATTATTCCACCCAGGCCGAGAAATCATGGAAACCGCCGACGGCCTACAAGCCGTCGCCTACTCAGCCTCTGCAGTACCGTCGGAACGTTTTCATCAAATGCCTAGAGCCATGAGCATAGCCTTAGTACAGGAAGTGATTGAAGGGTATGCCAATGCCGCAGGCCGCATGTACCAAGCGGGTTTGGACGGCGTCGAAATTGTTGCCAGCCATGGGTATCTTCCAGCTCAATTTCTCAGCCCTAGCGTCAACTTAAGAGCCGACAAATATGGCCAAAACAAACTTCTTTTTTTAACCGAAATACTAACCGCGGTGCGCCGCCGCACCAGCCATGATTTTATGATAGGCCTACGGTTATCTGAGCACGAAAAAGACCCCAGCGGCCTACAAACCCAACAAGTATTAGCTGCCGCACTGGCACTCGAACAGCAGCTCGATTACATAAGCATCACCGCTGGCACTTCAAATACCAGTGGTGGCGCCATTCATATCGTGCCGCCCATGACCACCGAACATGCTTACCTTGCCAGCGCAGCCGCTAGCTTCAAACAAAAACTCAACATACCAGTGATGGTGGCAGGGCGTATTAACCAGCCCCAAGAAGCACAACACATCATCGCGTCAGGCCAAGCCGACTTATGTGGCATGACTCGCGCTCTAATCTGCGACCCAAACATGCCCAGCAAAGCGCAACAGGCGGATTACGACAATATCCGTGCTTGTATTGGCTGCAATCAGGCCTGCATCGGCCACTTTCATAAAGGCCTACCCATCTCCTGTATTCAACACCCAGAAACAGGCAGAGAACTCACCTTCAGCAACAAATCCACTACCCACCAAGCTCAACGCATTATGGTGATTGGCGGCGGACCGGCAGGTATGAAAGCCGCACTCACAGCGGCTCAGCGCGGCCACAGGGTCAGTCTTTATGAAACCAACCCACAACTGGGGGGCCAGGCTTTATTAGCGCAGTTAATCCCTGGCCGATCCGAGTTTGCTGGTTTGGTTCAAAACTTAACTCAAGAACTGTCTCAATGGGATATCCACATCCACCTTAATACTCCGGTGGACAAAGCGTTAGTGGAACAACAAAATCCGGATGCAGTGGTGATGGCAACAGGTGCAACACCATACTGGCCCGACTTTGAACACCACGGATCCATGCAAGTTTTGGACGCATGGCAAGTTTTACAAGACCACACCGGCAATAGCACTAACGTAGGCAAGTCTGTGGTTATTGCCGACTGGCGTGGCGACTGGATTGGTATGGGTATTGCAGAAAAACTCGCCCTGCAAGGCTGCAAAGTGACGTTGGCGGTGAACGGCCTATGTGCGGGTGAAATGTTACAATCTTATGTGCGCGACACAAGCGCCGGGCGCTTACATCGCCTAGCCGTGTCCATAGTGCCCTATGCCAGACTTTTCGGCTGCGACGACGACACGGTTTATATGCAACACAGCGTCACTGATGAAGTCATCATGTTTGAACAAGTCGACACCTTGGTGCTCAGCCTTGGTCATCAACGCGTCGATCAATTGGCGCCCGCATTAGAAGGGCTAGCGCCTATTTACACCATCGGCGACTGCCTCGCTCCCCGAACCGCAGAAGAGGCCATCTTAGAAGGTCTACAGGTGGGTTTCGAGCTATAACTCTACCGTCATTTCTGCGTAACTTAATGCCATTGCGGCTCTACCCAACGTCATTCCGGCGTAGGCCGGAATCTAGAGATCCTGACCTGCGTCGGGATGACAAACTAAACCACCACAACGAGCCTGCGTCTGGATCACAGGCTCAGTGATCAGTTCATTAAAGACGCACCGGTTTCCGTCCGTATCACCAGACCATTTTCCAGCATCTTCACGCTAATTAAGGATTCCCTAGCGCCGTCTTTAAACCGCATCACCGAATGCTCCACCAAAATATCGTCATATAAAGACATTAAAGCGTCAATATCTCGGTTATCGTTGGCTTGTTTAAGCGCTGTAAATAATCCCATTACATAGTCTCCTGCTGTAGCTTTTGATTCCATTCAACAGCATGCACCCGATCTAACGTTAAATCTAGTACAGAAGCTGTAGTTGAATTAGCCTTAATAATTAGTTTTAATAACTAACAAGTGGCTGCAGCATAATAATAACCGGCCACAAGGAGTAGTCTATGTTGAAGCGCTTCAATAACTTGTCCATTCGCTATAAGCTTATGGTGGCCTTTTTATTAATGGCGGGCATCCCCTTTTGGGGTATTTGTTGGTGGTCTATTAATAGCGCCTTTGACAATTCTATGCAACAAACCGCCTTACAGATGGAGTCCGTACGGCAGATTAAAAAAGACCAACTGACGGACTACTTCGCTACTACCCAAGGCAACCTAGCAAACCTGTCGGCCAGTGCTAATATGCTGCAGGGACAAGATCAAACAAGCACACAAGCTAAACACGCCTTGGCAGGGCAAGTTGACCAATACGGTTATGTCGACCTGTTATTGGTTAACCCCCAAGGCCAGCTAGCTTACAGTGTAAAGGGCCAACTGACGGCTGGCGCCAATGTCACCAGTGAAGCCATGGTCAACACTGGCTTAAGCCAAGCCTTTAGACAAGCCCTTAACACCCAACAATTGGCCTTTGCTGATTTCTCCCTGTTGCAAGCCAATGCAGATGCTTCTCCTAATACCGTCCCCATGGCCTTTCTGGCCCAGCCTATAGTGAACCAAGATAGCCAAGTGGTAATGGTGGGCCTGTTGCAATTGAATAGCGATGGAATTAACGCCATCATGACTAAACGTTATGGTATGGGAGAAAAGGGAGAGTCCTATCTAGTGGGGCCCGATCACTTGATGCGCTCCGACTCTTTCCTCGACCCAGATCACCGCAGTGTAGCCGCCTCCTTTGCCAATCCAGACACGGGCACTATTAAAACCACCATGGTTCTGTCAGCCTTGGCCGGTAACACTGACGCACTAGAGATCAATGAAAACTACACTGGTATTGAAAGTTACACCGGTGGGTCTTGGGGTAAAACGTTGGGGTTAAAAGAAAAAGACATTTGGACTATTTCAGCCTACACACCCATTGACGCCTTTGGTGTGCAATGGGCTTTGATTGCAGAAAGAGATGCACTCGACGCCGCAGTTATGCTGATGGATCTGTATTTCCAAATGTATTGGATTGGCGGCATTGCAGCCCTGTTATTGTTATTAGCCGCTTATTATATTTCTCGCGTCTTTGCCCTGCCCATTTGTTATATCGCTGGGCAGGTAGGCCGCATCGAAAAAAGCAGTGACTTTAGTATGCGTTTGGAGTATATCCCCAGCGACAAGGACGAAGCAGGTCAAGCCGCCCACGCGGTTAACCGCCTCATGGATTCCTTGCAAGCAGCTTTGAGCGAATCCAACCGCGTGGTGGGTGACGTGGCCAAAGGCCAGTTTGATAGCCGCATTGAAGAGGAATTTAAAGGTGACTTGCTCACCTTAAAACAAGGTATCAATGATTCTGCCGCTAGTGTGCAGCGCACCATGCACAGCCTAGAGCAAGTAATGAAAGCCATAGCCAACGGTAACTTTGGCTATCGTTTAGACGAGATTGAAATGTCTGGCGAGTTCCGTAATGTGATGGAAAACACCCTCAACGTAATGGAAGACGCCATCGGTGAAATCAACCAAGTGATGCAAGCCGCCGCCAAGGGCGACTTTGATCTGCGCGTTAATACCCCCCTTAAAGGTGACCTTGATCGCCTTAAAGATGGCGTTAACAACTCCATTGCTACTATCGCCACGGCCCTAGCTGAAACTGTAGAGGTCACCGAGGCCATGGCTCAAGGAGACTTAACACAACGAATCGATGGAGACTACCAAGGCAGCCTTAACCGCCTGAAAGAGGCGCTCAACAGCTCGTTAGTAAAAATGCATCAAACTGTGGGTTCAGTGTTGGTGGCCAGCAACAGTGTGGTCTCGACTGCGGGCGATATCAGCCGTGGATCTGAGCAGTTAAGCGACCGTACAAATCAACAAAGCAGTTCTTTAAAAGAAACGTCTTCCTCCATGGAGCAGATGGCCGCTACCGCGCAACTCAATGTTGATCACGCCAAGCTAGCAGGCACACTGGTTGCCTCTGGCAAAAAAGACGCCACCGGAGGCGTAGCGGTGGTGCAGCGGGCCGTGGCAGCAATGAGCGAAATTGATCAAGCAAGTCAACAGATTGCCTCCATTGTTGATTTGATTGATGGAATTGCCTTCCAAACCAATTTGCTGGCCCTAAATGCCGCTGTAGAGGCCGCACGAGCCGGAGAACATGGTCGCGGCTTTGCTGTAGTTGCAGGCGAGGTCCGCATCTTGGCACAAAAGGCGGCCGAGTCGGCTAATGAAATTAAAGTCCTCATTGAAGACAGTACCGGCAAAGTACGTGAAGGCAGTCAGCTAGTGGATCAGACCGGAGAGGCCCTTAATTCCATTGCCGAATCCATTTCCAAAGTTAATGACATTGTATTGAAAATAGCGACCGCGGCGGGCGGGCAATCCTCGGTCATTAACCAGGTCAATAGCGCTGTAGCACAGTTAGAACATGTTAATCAGCTCAACGCCTCCTTGGTGCAAGAGTCCTCCGCCGCAAGCTATTCGCTAAATGATCAAACACAAGAGTTGATCACCACGATGCGCTTCTTTAAAGTGCAAGAAAACGAGTGATTAAAAGAATATTGTTGATATTGGCGCTGGTGCTGGGTGTTCTAGGGCTAACAGGCTATATTTTTTACAGCACCAGTGATCAATTTGGCGCCGACCTAGAGCATGCTGACCTAAAAGCCTACGCGAACTCGACGCAGTTTAATGGGCAACAATTCACCAACCAAATTGCCACCCCCAGTGTTGGCGGTTTTATCCGGGGTATGGAAGCCCTCTATGAGTTTTTGATAAACGATGCACAAACGGAACCTAGTAGGCCGTTAGAAATTCTCCCAGTGACTCGCCAAGAGTTACTCAGCCCTTCCCATGAAATGCGTTTAGTCTGGTTTGGTCATTCCACCTTCCTTATACAAGTGCAGCAGATGAACATCTTGATTGACCCTATGTTGACGAGTACCCCTGCACCTCACTCCATGTTAGCTGGTGGCCGGTACAGCCAAAAGCTACCCATCAACATGGCAGACCTGCCCGCCATTGATGCCATCCTGCTTTCCCATGATCACTACGATCATTTGGACTATGAGTCCATAAAAAAGTTGGATTCCAAGGTGGGTCATTATTTTGTGCCATTAGGTGTGGGTTTGCATTTGCAACATTGGGGTATTAGCCCTGAACGTATTACCGAGTTAGATTGGTGGCAAACGGCACAACTAGGTCGCAGCGAGTTCACCCTCACCCCAGCCAGGCACTTTTCTGGCCGCAAGTTCGAACTGCGTAACAAGACCTTATGGGGGGGCTGGGTAGTTGAAAGCCAAGAGCAACGCGTGTATTTCACAGGTGACAGTGGTTACGGCCCCCACTTTAAAGCAGTGAGCCAACGCTTTGGCAGTTTAGATTTAGCCTTAATTGAAACGGGCCAATATAACGAGCGCTGGCCCAATATCCACATGATGCCAGAACAAGGCGTGCAAGCCGCTATTGATGCTAAGGCCAAAGTAATGATGCCGGTGCATTGGGGAGCATTCACCCTATCGTTACACCCTTGGAACGAGCCGCCAGAACGTGCCGTGGCCGAGGCCAAGCGACGTGGTCAAGCTATTGTGGTACCCAAAATAGGCGAAATTCTACAGCTAAGCCAAACCAAACAGCCCAGCGGCTGGTGGCGCGACTATTAGCCAGCCCACACCCAACGTCATTCCGGCGTAGGCCGGAATCTAGAGATCCTGACCTACGTCAGGACGACATCCGACACAGTCTTCGCGAGCGCAGCGTGGCGATCCACGGCTCAAACATCCAGGGTGATCACTTCATCAACGAAGCGCCGGTTTCTTGACGAATAATTTGGCCATCTTCAATCATCTGCACGCTAAGCAAGGATTCCCGTGATCCATCCTGAAATCGCATTACCGAATGTTCAGCCAGGATATCGTCATTTTCGTAGATACAACGATGCATCAACATTTTGAAACGCTCATCTACAAACATGGCCTCCATAAGTGTCGTGTATTCAGCCTTGTTCAAGCTAGTACCAGACTGATGCCGAATAAACTCAAAATCTTCGTGATACAACGACATTAGGGCATCAATGTCCCTATCTTCAACAGCTTTTTTAACCGTTCTGAACAATTTCATAACACCTTCCTCATCAATGGCTTCCAACACAATAAGGACCTATAGCATGCGCTCGAATGGCGTTAAAATCTACTACAAAAACTGTTCTGACTTTATGAAATTTGAGTATATTTTATTGACTTCGACCATGCTAACTCAAGTAATGTTCATGTCCCAACGCATTTAAAATGGAGCTTATCTATGCATCAAAATTATGTCGATGGCTCTCTGACAATAGAATCATCGCTAGGATCGAAACCAAACCAAAACAAGCCGCCGCCAATAAAGCCAATTGGTAGTCGGTACTGAG
>ENA-OSET01000348-OSET01000348.1-sediment-metagenome-genome-assembly--contig:-NODE-348-length-53083-cov-9.740444_pt1 | contig 53083 bp, 58 predicted proteins | sample MGYA00237882_ERZ534229 | MGnify/ENA primary metagenome ERZ534229 (study PRJEB26408, sample SAMN06266212) | sediment metagenome | isolation source: Hudson Canyon methane seep mesocosm | place: USA:Hudson...
CTGCGACCAAAGATCATACCTAAGCGTAATCCGGCTAAACCGACTTTAGACAGTGTGCGCATGACTAATACGTTATCGAACTCTTCTAAAAAGTGCAGGTGATTACGGCTGGAAAAAGGTAGATACGCTTCATCCATAATCACTAAGCCTTCACTGGCTTGAATAAGTTCACGTAGCTGAGATTCAGAATAAAGATTGGCCGTTGGGTTGTTAGGCTGCGCTAAGAATATTAACTCTGGCTGTTGCTCAGTAATGCACTTCAACATGGCTGGCATGTCTAGCTCAAAATCAGCGGTTAATGGCACGCCAACATAATCGACACCACAAAAGGTAGCGATCATTTTATACATCACAAAGCCTGGCTCTGGCGCCATGATTTTCGCCCCTGGCTTGGCCACCAGCATAGCGAGCAATTGGATGATTTCATCTGAGCCATTCCCTAGTAAACAATCAAATTGCTCAGGGACGTTCATCGCCTTGCGCAGGCCGTCTTTAACTTTTGGCGCTTGCGGGTGTGGATAACGATTAATATCCGCTTGCTGTAATTTTTCTGCCCAGGCTTGCTTTAGTTCTGCCGACCATTGATACGGGTTTTCCATCGCATCGAGTTTTACCATGCCACTGGCATCACCCACAGGGTAAGCCGATAGTGCACGAATTTCTGGGCGAACGAGGTTTTCAACCATTTGGGAAATTGATGTCATGGGAACTCTCTAAAGCAAATTCTGGTTTTAGGGCCTCCAAATAGAAACCCTCTTATAAACAAAAAAGGCCAAGATCACTTATCTATTACATAGACAAATAATGCTAGGCCTTATTAAATTCCGCACTCATAACGAATTACTAGAATGCGGTTAAATCAGTTACTGTTTTTTAATACGGTATTCAGCAGAACGTGCGTGACCTTCTAGTTGCTCACCACGGGCTAGTACAGAAGCTATCTTGCCAAGCTCTGAAGCGCCTTCTGGCGAACACATAATCAAAGACGAACGCTTCTGGAAATCATATACACCTAATGGTGATGAGAAACGTGCGGTGCCCGACGTTGGTAATACGTGGTTTGGCCCTGCACAATAATCACCTAGCGCTTCTGAAGTATGACGACCCATAAAGATCGCACCGGCGTGACGAATCTGCGGCAATAATGCCTGCGGATCTTCAACTGATAGTTCTAAGTGCTCTGGGGCAATGGTATTACTCACAGCGCAAGCTTCGTCCATATCTTTTACTTTCACTAGCGCTGCACGAGCACTCAGTGAGGCACGAATAATATCTTTACGTGCCATAGTCGGTAATAGCTTCTCGATAGAGGCGTGTACCTGATCTAAAAAGTTTTGATCTGGGCTGATTAAAATTGCCTGTGCGTCTTCATCGTGCTCAGCTTGCGAGAACAAGTCCATGGCGATCCAATCGGGATCAGTTTGGCCATCACACACCACTAAAATTTCAGACGGGCCAGCGATCATGTCGATGCCCACTGCACCAAATACTTGGCGCTTAGCGGTAGCCACAAAGATGTTACCTGGGCCAACGATCTTATCGACCTTAGGAACGGTCGCCGTACCATACGCTAATGCGGCAACGGCTTGTGCGCCACCGACGGTAAATACTTTTGTTACGCCGGCAACGGCTGCAGCGGCTAATACCAGCTGGTTTAATTCGCCACCGGGTGTTGGCACTACCATGATGATTTCTTTAACGCCGGCAACGTGTGCAGGAATGGCGTTCATCAATACAGAAGAGGGGTACGCGGCTTTACCACCGGGTACATAAATACCTACGCGATCTAGCGGGGTTACTTTTTGGCCCAATAGCGTGCCATCGTCTTCGGTATACTGCCAAGAATCTTGTTTTTGCTTATCGTGATATTTGCGTACACGATCGGCAGCGGCTAATAGCGCTGAACGTTGATCAGTTGGCAGGGTATTCAGTGCATCTTCAAGCTGGTCTTGAGTCAGTTCTAACTGATCCATACCTTCAACATGCAAGTGATCAAAACGATTGCTGTATTCTACTACCGCGGCATCACCACGTGTTTTCACATCGGCAAGGATGTCGGTTACGATTTGCTGAACTTGATGATCAGAAACCGATTCCCAAGCTAGTAGTGTTTCTAGCTCAGAATCAAAATTGTTTTCACTGGTATCTAAACGACGAATTTCAATAGTCATTCTATCTTCCCTCTATGCTTCTTACTTACGCACTTACTTTCGCACTTATGATTCGCACTTACTTTTGTGCTTGCTTGCGCTTCTCTTCTTGGCGATCTACCGCGGCTGACATCTGGTCAATAATTGGCTGGATCTGAGCGTGCTTAACTTTCATTGCCGCTTTACCGGCTACTAAACGAGAGCTGATATACGCCATGTGGTCACGAGGCTCTAGGCCATTGGCTACAAGAGTTTTACCTGTGTCCACAATATCCACAATCACATCGGCTAGGCCAACGATTGGGGCTAATTCCATACCACCGTATAACTTGATGATATCGATCTGACGACCTTGTTCGGCGAAATAGCGCTTAGTTACATCGACAAACTTAGTCGCAACTTTTAAGCGGCCTTCTGGCAATACGGCACCTTTCAAGGTGGCCGTCATTAAGCGACAAGTAGCGATTTTAAGATCAAGAGGTTCATATAGGTTTTCACTATTGAATTCCATTAGAACATCTTTACCAGAAATACCCAGATCGGCTGCACCGTACTCAACGTACGTCGGAACATCAGCTGCTCGTATAACAAGCAGCTTAATATGATCATGGTTGGTATCGAAAATCAGTTTACGACTTTTACTAATGTCCTCTGCTGGATGGATGTTCGCCTCGGCTAATAAAGGCAAGGTGTCATCCAAAATGCGGCCTTTTGATAAGGCAATCGTGAGAGGCTGTGTCATAACGTTTTCAATCTTCTTTAAATGTTCTAATAAATAGTTTAATGATGAAAACCATTATTGAGTGTTTGTGTAGCAAATGTGCGAGGCATGGAAGCCGAACCCAAGGCTACAAGGAAGTATTTACGCCGTTTTGTGGAATAAATACTCACTCATGGTTTTAATCAGCAATAAAATTATTGCCCTGGTACGCGACGAATCTTAACACCTAAGATTTGTAGCTTTTCTTCAATACACTCGTAACCACGGTCGATGTGGTAAATACGATCAACCAAGGTATCGCCTGTTGCTACCAGCGCTGCAATCACTAACGATGCCGAAGCACGTAAGTCGGTTGCCATCACTTGGGCAGAGCTTAAAATATCTTTACCCGTCACTGTCGCAACGTTGCCATCAACATGGATGTTGGCACCCATGCGAACGAGTTCGTCTACGTGCATAAAGCGGTTTTCAAATACCGTTTCTTGCACAGTACCGGTACCTTCTGCCACACAGTTCATAACCATGAACTGAGCTTGCATATCGGTTGGGAATGCTGGGTGTGGTGCAGTACGTACATTGACCGCTTTAGGACGCTTGCCTTCCATATCGAGAGAGATCCAATCGTCCCCGCATTCAATCTTGGCGCCGGCTTCTTCAAGCTTGGCTAATACCGCATCCATTAATTTAGGATCGGTATCTTTAACTTTAACTTTACCGCCCGTAACCGCTGCCGCTACTAGGTAGGTGCCGGTTTCAATACGGTCGGGTAATACGTCAAAAGAACAACCATTTAGCTGCTCAACACCTTCGATCGTTAGCGTATCGGTGCCACCACCAGAAATTTTGGCACCCATTGCGTTTAAGCAATTGATCAAGTCCACAACTTCAGGCTCACGCGCCGCATTGCCGATTGTTGTAGTACCTTCGGCCAATACTGCAGCCATTAAGATATTTTCGGTACCAGTAACGGTAACCATGTCTAAAAAGATATTCGCGCCTTTTAAGCGGCCATCAGAGCTAGCATGTACATAGCCGTCGATCACTTCTACTTTGGCGCCAAGTGCTTCCATTCCACGTAGGTGCAAGTCAACTGGGCGACTACCGATGGCACAACCACCCGGTAGAGAAACCACCGCTTCACCGTAACGCGCTAACAATGGGCCTAATACCAAGATAGAGGCACGCATTGTGCGTACTAGCTCGTAAGGAGCAATACGACTGGTCATGGTGGAGCAATCTGTCTCAACACTCATGTCTTCGTTGATCACAACCGATACACCCATGCAGCCTAATAGCTCAATCATGGTGGTGATATCGTGCAAGTGTGGCAAGTTGCCCACACGCATTACGCCGTGTGCAAGTAAGGTCGATGCAATGATCGGTAGCGCTGAATTTTTAGCGCCTGAAATGCGAATCTCACCGTCAATGACAGCGCCGCCTTCAATTAATAATTTATCCATAGATATTAGTTATCTTTATAAATAGGTGTTTATTATTCTAATTTGGTTGGACTAGTTTTTTTCAGCGGGTGTCAAAGCGCTGATCTTAACGGCGTGTACTGTGCCGCCAGTAATTAATTCGGTTAATGGCTTGTATACCATCTGCTGTCGCTTCACTGCTGACTTACCTTCAAAAGCGTCGCTCACAACTTGAATTTCATTGTGGTAGCCTTCTTGAATGGTGATTTCACTTCCTGGAAATTCTTTTTCTAATAATGCTTGGATATCAGCAGAAGACATAAGGCACTCTCATCTTGATACAAAAGGCGTAATGATAGCTGATTTATGAGGTAAGACGAAGTATGTTCTTCACAGACTTGCGAGGAAATCTCAGTATTTAACCTGATTAGTGGGCTAATTCAGGTTAAATACATCAGTCAAGCCACTGAACTCGATGACTTGACGCATTTTCTGCGGCACATTCAAGAATTCAATGGTTTTATTTTTTCGCTGACCATAGCGTAACCAATCGAGCAAAAGAGCGATGCCAACGCTGCTAGAGTGGTTCACTTCAGCCAGATCAACCTGCCAGCCACTTTCCGATTTGGCAATCAATCGGCGTCCTTGCTCCAGCAACACCTTGCCCGCGAGACGATCAAGTCGACCCGATAACTGGGCAAACTGAGGGCTGGTCGCGACTAATTTTGCATTCATCACAGCGGTATTCGTACTCATAATAAAGCGCCCTATTCTTCAGCTTTATTAAATAAGAACTGACCAATCAATTCTTCTAGTACTAGCGCAGATTGAGTATCTTCAATCACCCCACCTTCTTCTAGGTATTCGTCATCAGCCCCTACGGTTAAGCCGATGTACTTTTCACCTAATAGACCCGCGGTTAAAATAGCTGCGGAAGTATCGGTTGTTAGAGTCGACATGCCACTCGTAATTTCCATCTCAACCACCGCAACATAATCTTCGGTATCTAGATACACATTGGTCACTCGACCAATCGTCACTCCAGACATAGAGACTTTTGCGCGCTCGGTTAGACCGCCTAAGTTCTCAAAATACGCTTTAATAGTATATTTATCCCCAACCTCTGAGGTTGAAATACCGCTCACTCGCAGTGCCATTAAAACCAGAGCAATAATACCCATGACCATAAAGGCACCCACTGCCAATTCCATTAAACGTGTACGCATTTTTATATACTCCCCAACATGATGGCAGTTAAAACAAAGTCTAGACCTAATACCGCTAATGATGCGACCACCACAGTTTGTGTTGTCGCTTTACTGATTCCTTCGGATGTGGGCATGGAATCAAAACCCTGATAGACCGCAATCCAAGTAACAACCAAGCCAAATACCAACGACTTAATCAACCCTTTAATCACATCATCATAAAATTCTACCGAGGCCTGCATATTGCCCCAATAAGCGCCTTCATCAACCCCTAGCATATTGATGCCGACATAAGCGCCACCCCAGATTCCCACTAGGCTGAACAGCAAGGCCAATATAGGCATAGCAATAAAACCCGCCCATAAGCGCGGAGTGATAATACGTTTGAGAGGATCAACCCCCATCATTTCCATGGCAGAAATCTGCTCAGTGGCTTTCATCAAACCAATTTCTGCCGTTAAAGCCGAACCTGCACGACCGGCAAATAATAAAGCCGTCACAACAGGCCCTAGCTCACGCAATAAGGTCAGAGATACCATGGTGCCTAATGCGGCTTCGGAGCCAAAATCCGATAAAATGGTATAGCCCTGTAAGCCCAGTACCATGCCGACGAAAAAGCCCGCCACTAAGATGATGGACAGCGAACGCACACCAATAGAGTAAATTTGCTTAATAAGATCTTTAAAGCCTGCACTGCCTGGGCCACCCCAAGGAATTGAAGCGAATAGAAAAACTCCGGCGCGCCCTAAAGCTTGCAGTCGCTCCAGGCCAAATTGACCGAGCTTTTGAATTTGGTTTAGCAACTTATCAATGATTCCTTCCATACTATTTCACTCGCTTAAACAAATCAGCGCTGAAATCATCAGCAGGAAAGTGAAAAGGCACAGGACCGTCGGGCTTGCCTTGCATAAATTGGCGCACTTGCTCAGAACCGCTATTAATCAAGTTCTCTGGAGAATCAAAACCAATCACCTTGCCATCGGATAAGAGACACACATAATCAGCAATAGAGCAGGCTTCTTCCACATCGTGGGTGACCAAAATACTGGTCAGCCCTAACGCATCGTTTAAACTTTTAATCAGTTTAACCGTAACGCTTAAAGAAATCGGATCAAGGCCGGTAAAAGGCTCATCGTAGAGCATCATCTCAGGATCTAAGGCAATCGTTCGTGCCAAAGCGACACGACGCGCCATGCCGCCAGAAAGTTCCGCAGGCATTAAACGACGAGCACCACGCAATCCCACCGCTTCTAACTTCATCAAGACTAAGTCTCGAATCATAGATTCAGGTAGATCAGTATGCACACGTATAGGAAACGCCACATTATCGAAAACCGAGAGATCGGTGAATAATGCGCCGGATTGAAAGAGCATGCCCATGGATTGCTTACGCAATTCAAATAGCTGGGCGCGCTTTAAAGTCGGGACATTATGGCCGTCTACTTTAATCGTGCCTTTATCTGGCAATAACTGCCCACCGATCAAGCGCAACAAGGTGGTTTTACCGGTACCACTTGGACCCATGATCGCCGTCACTTTTCCGCGCGGTATATCAAGATCGATATCGTTGTAAATCAAGCGATTACCGCGACTAAACGACATCCCTCGAATTGATACAAAAGCTTCTTCGTTGGACATTCAGTGTCCCTTACTTATTAGCACGTAGTGAGAGTGGGTAATGATAAAGCATTCATTCCTGTCACAGCATAGCGGAATGTAAAACAAGAACCAAATACAAGCTAACCCAAAATCTTCACAAGAACTATACGTTCTAATGGAACAAGCCATACCGACAAGTAAAATTTACAGGTACAATGGCGCACTTTTTCTTGAGGCCGAACCATGACCCTTACCGCTCTTACCCCTGCCATTGCTGCGCTGATCGCAGGTTTAATTATTCTAGTTTGGAGCGCCGACCGCTTTGTATTAGGGGCAGCTGCGACTGCGCGCATTATGGGCATCTCTCCTCTGGTGATCGGCTTAACGATTGTATCTCTAGGTACTTCGGCACCCGAGATGTTCGTTTCTACTATGGCTGCCCTCGATGGTTCTGGCGGTTTAGCTGTGGGTAATGCCATTGGCTCCAATATCGCCAACATTGCACTCGTACTGGGTGTGACGGCTTTAGTCGCCGCGATACCACTGCAAAAGAAACTGATTAAAAAAGAAATCCCGTTATTACTATTAGTGACCATCATCGCAGGCCTAGTATTAGCCGATTTAAAACTGGATTTATTTGATGCCGTTATATTAATCGTCGCCCTTGTCGTCGCCATCTATCTATTATTCCAACAAACCAGTGATTCTGGGGAAGCGATCATCGATGAAGACGAACAAGCTGAAATTGATGCGATGCCAACTAAAAATGCCATTTTTTGGTTAGTTGCGGGGTTAGCCGCGTTAATGATCAGTTCAAAAATGCTGGTCTGGGGCGCAACCTCGATTGCTCAAGCGTTTGGCATTAGCGACCTCGTTATCGGCTTAACCATTGTTGCGATTGGTACTAGCCTACCGGAATTAGCCGCTTCTGTTGCTAGCGCCCTAAAAGGCCACCATGATATCGCCATCGGTAATATTATTGGCTCAAATATTTTCAACTTACTGGCCGTATTGCCAATTCCAGGCCTGATCGCGCCACTGGTTATTGATAGCGTAGTGATTGAACGTGATTATATGACCATGCTCGGCCTAACCATCGGCCTGATTGCGATTATTGCCTTAAGCTTCCGTCGCGGTTCGATTCCACGCTTTACGGGGGTCATTTTATTAGCAGCTTATATTGCTTATATGGCCCTGCTTTATGTTCAGAGCGTATAACTACTTAACTAAACAAAGGCATTCATATAAAGTGCCCTTATAGAACTATTTAAATCTCTACTCTTTACATTAGACATATTGCATTAGAAATAATTATTATGAACAAAGACTTCGATTTTAGCGCTTCGGGCATTCGCACCATCCAAATTGAACAAGAAGCCATCGCCAATTTAAAAAACCGCATCAATGATGATTTCATAGCTGCCTGTAAATACATGCTTGCCTGTGAAGGTCGTATTGTTATTACCGGTATGGGCAAATCAGGTCATATCGGTAAAAAAATCGCAGCGACCCTCGCCAGTACTGGCACGCCAGCATTCTTCGTACACCCAGGTGAAGCAAGCCATGGTGACATGGGGATGATCACCAAGAACGATGTGGTGATCGCGATGTCAAACTCCGGTGAGACCGGTGAAGTGACAAGCTTATTACCCTTATTAAAGCGCCTTCAGATTCCTGTCATCAGCATGACGGGCAAACCAGGCTCAACCTTAGCTTTAGGTGGCCACTGTCACCTTGATATCAGTGTTGAAGAAGAAGCATGTCCACTAGACTTGGCCCCAACGTCTAGTACAACCGCTACTCTAGTTATGGGTGATGCCTTAGCGATTGCTCTGTTAGAAGCTCGTGGTTTTACTGCTGAAGAATTTGCCTTCTCGCACCCAGGGGGCAGCTTAGGCCGCCGCCTATTGCTAAAAGTTGAAACGTTAATGCACTCAGGCGATGCAATGCCGAGAGTATTACCAACAACACCGTTAGCAGAAGCCCTGATGATTGTGACCTCTAAAGGTCTAGGCATGACAACAGTGATTGATGAACAAGGCCAGTTGCAAGGGGTATTCACCGATGGTGATTTACGTCGTGCGATCGATAGTGGCACTGATATTCATCACAGTGAAATTGCCAGCTTAATGACAGTAGGTGGTAAAACAACCAACCCCGATTTATTAGCCGCTGAAGCATTAACCGTGATGGAAGATAATCAAATCAATGCCCTAGTCGCGATTAAAGATGGCCTCCCTGTTGGGGTTATTACTATGCATGACATGCTGAAAGCAGGTGTGATCTAAATGCTGCGTAAGCGCTTTCTATTATTATTTATTGCGGCGGCGGTCGGTATCGGCCTGTTATGGATCGAAGACTATACGACCCAAAGCACCCAAGAAGATAATGAAAGCGTATCATTGCTTCCAGATTATTATGGCGAAGGATTACGCAATCGCACCTTCAATGAAAACGGTCAATTTGAACGCCAGTTTAATGCCCGCCGTTCCGTTCACTACCCTGCCCAAAACCTGACTGAATTTAGCCAGCCCAAAGTCAAAACCGTTGACGATGATGGCGATACTTGGTTGATTCAATCCTTGTCGGGGATACATTACGAAAAAGACCAGACTCTGGTACTCAAACAAGATGTGCAACTAGCACCCTCCAAAGAAAATGCGTCCAATGTGATCATTCGTACCAGTGAATTAACCTTATTTAATAAGTCTAGAATTGCTAAAACGGATAAGCCGGTCGAAGTTATCAGCCTCAATGGCCGTATCGATGCTATTGGTATGGTAGTGAAGCTTGATCAACAACGCGTAGAATTTTTATCACAGGTAAGAGCGAAATATGTACCTTAAAACCTTATTAACCAGCCTCATCACCCTTGCTAGTTTCTATACCCCCTCTGCCCTTAGCTTAGAAAGTGATGCCGGCGCTGAAATCACCATACAATCCGATCGCGCCGAATTCGATCGTAAAGCGGGCACGGCTATTTATATGGGCAACGTGATTTTAGAGCAAGGTACTTTATTGATAAATGCCGATAAAATCACCCTGATTAGTGATGAGCAACAACGCCTCAATAAAGCCATTGCCGAAGGTAAACCCGCTCACTTCCAACAACTGATGGAAGGGGATAAAGGCCTTACTAAGGCTCGTGGGCATAGCATTACCTATTTGACTCAAGAAAAACATGTTTCACTATTAACCGAAGCGGTACTTGAGCAGGAAGGAAATTCTTTCAGTGGTAATCACATCATCTATGACATGGTGAATGAAAGTGTGAGTGCAAAAGGTCAAACTGAGTCCCATGTTACCCCTACCGGTGAACAACCTAGTGGGCGAATCAAGATGATTATCCAACCCGCTAAACCTGTCGAGAATGCTACCAATGAAGACGCTTAAAGCCGCTAATCTTGCTAAAAGCTATGATGGCCGTCAGATAGTAAAAGATGTCTCGATGGAAGTTAAAAGCGGCCAGATCGTCGGCTTACTCGGCCCTAATGGCGCCGGGAAAACCACCTGCTTTTATATGATCGTGAACTTGGTACAAGCGGATCAAGGCAGTGTGAGCATTGATGATCAAGATATTAGCCACTTACCCATGCATGGTCGCGCTCAACAAGGCATAGGCTATCTTCCGCAGGAAGCCTCAATTTTCCGCAAGATGTCCGTTGCCGATAATATCATGGCCATTTTGGAGACTCGTAGTGACTTGGATAAGACCCAGCGCAAAGAGCAGCTTGAAGTCTTACTCAACGAGTTTCATATTCAACACATCCGCGCCAGCCTTGGCATGGCTTTATCAGGTGGTGAACGCCGTCGCGTTGAAATTGCTCGCGCCTTGGCCGCTGAGCCCTCTTTTATCTTATTAGATGAGCCATTTGCCGGTGTTGACCCTATTTCGGTAGCCGACATTATGGCGATTATCCGCCAGTTAAAAGATCGTGGAATTGGTGTGTTAATTACCGACCATAACGTCCGTGAAACCCTGGCTATCTGTGAAAAGGCCTATATCGTTGGTGGTGGACATATCATTGCCGAAGGTAATGCCGAAGAAATATTAAATAATCAGCAAGTAAAAGACGTTTATTTAGGTCACGACTTCAAGCTTTAGCATATACTTAAAGTCAGTACACTGTATTATCAGATACAAAGACAAATGTTTAAGTCGTTAATCAAGTGGTAATCTAGTCGTGATAATTCAGCACTTCTAGATTAGATGTATTATTATGATTTTTTTAAAGAGTGATTGTCCTACTGTATGAAAGCGTCATTGCAATTAAAAATCGGCCAGCAACTGACCATGACACCGCAGCTGCAGCAAGCTATTCGCCTGTTACAGCTTTCTACTCTTGATTTGCAATCCGAAATTCAAGAAGCGCTTGAGTCCAACCCGATGCTGGAAGTGGAAGAGGCAGACCATCAGCCAACTACCAGCCCGAGCGAGCATACCGACCAACATGATTCAATTGCCAGTGCAGACCTTGATGGCAACCCTAGTAGCGATACTAATTTTGAAAACTCCCCCGCAGATAATAACCCTGAGTCGTCACTAGACGATCACTTAACCAGCGATACGATTCCAGATACCGTCTCCGACGAGCTACCTGTTGATAGTCAGTGGGAAGAATCCTACCAGACCAGCGCTGGCGTGAGTTCAAGTGCGGGCTCTGTTGATGACGACTTCGATCACGATGGCCGCAATAGCACTACGGATAACCTACAAGACCATATCCTCTGGCAGCTTAACTTAACCCCAATGAGTCCGACCGATAACGAAATCGCCATGGCCTTAATTGATGGGCTAAGTGACGACGGCTACTTGTCGATTACCATTGAAGACGTGCTAGAGAGCTTAGACGAATCCCTTGAAGTCGAAGAAGACGAAGTTTTTGCCGTTTTGCATCGCTTACAGCAATTCGAGCCAGCCGGGGTTTTCGCGCAAGACTTACAAGATTGCTTATTATTACAACTTAAGCAATTACCCGCAGAGACGCCTTGGTTAGCAGAAGCTAAAACTGTAATCGAACATCATATCAGCTTGCTAGGCAGCAAAGATTACGCTCAAGTCATGCGTAAAACCAAGCTCAGCGAAGAAAACCTGAAAGAAGTTCTACGCCTAATCCAAGAGCTGACTCCGCGCCCAGGTGAACTCATAATTTCTGAACAATCTGAATACGTTATTCCTGACGTAATCGTTCGTAAGGTTAAAGACGAATGGCGGGTCGACCTGAATCCAGAGATTGCACCTAAGTTACGCGTTAATGCCGATTATGCCTCGCTGGTAAAGCGTGCCGATAACAGCCCTGACAATTCTTATTTAAAAGATAACCTGCAAGAAGCTCGCTGGTTCATCAAAAGTTTATTAAGTCGTAATGATACCTTGTTGAAAGTAGCGACTAAGATTGTAGAGTACCAAGAAGATTTCTTTGAAATCGGTGATGAAGGCATGAAGCCGTTAGTACTGCATGATATTGCGGAAGCGGTCGATATGCACGAGTCCACCATTTCACGCGTCACCACACAAAAGTTTATGCATACCCCACGAGGTATTTTTGAACTTAAATACTTCTTCTCGAGTCATGTTAGTACGGCCAGCGGTGGAGAGTGTTCATCTACAGCCATTCGCGCCATGATTAAGAAGCTAATTGCCGAAGAAGCCTTAAAGAAACCTTTAAGTGACAATAAGATTGCAACTATCCTTGGGGATAAAGGCATTCAAGTTGCCCGCCGCACGGTTGCCAAATATCGTGAGGCCATGATGATTCCGCCTTCTAATGAACGTAAGCGTTTATTATAAGCGGTTGTAGAAAGTTGTTGTAAAAGCAAATTGTTGTAAAAGAAAGTCCAAAGGTAAACTAGGAGTAACTTATGCAAATTAACATCAGCGGTCACCACATCGAGATCACACCGGCTCTACGAAGCTATGCGGAAGAGAAGATTAAACGCTTAGAGCATCATTTTGATCAGATAACCCGCTCGGACATCACGTTGACCGTAGAGAAGTTAAGACAGAAAGCCGAATGCAATGTCCATGTCAGCGGCGGAGACCTACATGCCTCTGCCGAGGACGAAAACATGTATGCCGCAATCGACAGTCTGTCAGATAAGTTAGATCGCCAACTGTTAAAGCATAAAGAAAAATTAGTTGCTAGAAATAAAGGCCAAGGCTAAGCATTAAATGAACCCTGAGATTGACTCCATTTTGACCCAAGAGCGCACGATTAAAAGTGCGCCCGCGTCGAGCAAGAAAAAAGTCCTTGAGTACCTAGGTAGCTTTATTGCCGACCACATCCCTGAAAGTTCAGCCGACGATATATACGAACGTTTATTGAATCGTGAACGTATGGGAAGTACTGGAATTGGCGAAGGGATCGCCATTCCTCACTGCCGTTTAAAGCAGTGCGATAAGACCTTCGGGGTTTTATTACAGCTTGAAGAGCCAATCGATTTTGATGCCATTGACCGTCAGCCCGTTGATTTAATTTTCGCACTATTGGTGCCTGAAGAAGCAACCGATGAGCACTTAAAAACCTTAAGTATGCTCGCACAGAAGCTCAGCCAAGCCGAATACCGCGAAGCATTACGCAACTCTCCAGATTCTCAAAATCTGTATCAGAGAGCTATTTCATAAACCTTAAGTAATGTTACTTGCACGAGAACTGCTTAACGAGCACTACTTAACGAGAGCTAGGAAAAGTCATGGAAGATGAAATGCGCCTCATCATAATTAGCGGTCGTTCTGGATCAGGAAAATCCGCGGCTCTCAATATATTAGAAGACCTCGGTTTCTATTGTATCGACAACCTCCCTCTCGGCTTGTTACCCGCATTAACCGAACAGGCTCAAAAGCAAAAGCATCATTTATTAGCCGATAATGAAGTCTCCCTGCAAAGAATGGCCGTCAGTATTGATGCTCGTAACGTTGCCCAAGACATCAGCCTTTTTCCGACCATTCTCAATAGCATTGAGCATGGTCCTTTCGATGCTGAGGTGCTTTATCTAGACGCGAATAAAGAAACGTTAATGCAACGCTTTAGCTCTACTCGCCGCAGACATCCTCTTACGGATAACGATACCTCTCTTGATGAAGCCATTGAAAGCGAGCAAGACTTATTACATCCAATCAGTGACCTAGCCGACCTGAACCTCGATACCACACATCTTTCTGTTCACGATCTGCGCAGCCTGATCAAGTTACGTATTAGTAATAGACAATCGTCTGATATGGCTTTGCTATTTCAATCTTTTGGCTTTAAGCATGGCATTCCCATTGATGCCGATGTCGTTTTTGATGTGCGTAATCTGCCCAATCCATACTGGGACCCAAACTTACGCCAATTTACTGGCCGCGATCCACAAATCATTAAGTTTTTAGAAAGCGAGCCCCTAGTGCAGGAAATGCTAGCGGACATTAATCAGTACTTAAAGAAATGGCTACCCAGCTTTCAGCAAGCCAATCGCAGCTATATGACAGTGGCTATCGGTTGCACCGGAGGCCATCATAGGTCAGTATTTATTGCAGAAGCCTTAACGAAACTGTTTGTCGAACAGTTCGAAAATGTTCAAATTCGCCATAGAGAACTGCCAATCTATGATTAAAACTAATACTCTCATCATCAACAAGCTTGGCCTACATGCACGCGCTGCGTCTAAACTGGTCACTACCGCCTCGTCATTTGCCAGCCAGATTCGCATCGGAAGAGAGACCCAAATGGCGGATGCTAAAAGTATTATGGCGGTAATGATGTTAGCTGCCTGTAAAGGTACCGAGCTGTGCCTTGAAGTAGAAGGCCATGATCAAGACCAAGCTTGTGAAGCGGTAATCGATCTCATTAATCGTCGTTTTGATGAAGAAGAGTAAAGCTGTCGCCAGCTTAAATTTGAATATCACTTAAAAAACAGCCGCTTAGCGCAATAATTTCCTCCTTCACAAGCTATCTCCAGATAGCATAGTGAGGCTATTCCAGCTAGAATATCGATCTCACCCTTTTATTTTTCTCATTCAATAAGAGCGGCGCCATGGGCCAACAAAATCAACGCGCAAAAGCAAAACTGCATAGCATTAATGCCGCGCTTGAAAGTGGTGGCTTGCAACAAGTTAAACGCACCATTAATACCGGTTTAGCCCCAGCGGAAGTTGCGCATTTAATTGAGTCTTCCCCTCCCAAAGTTCGGAAAATGCTGTGGGAGCTGATTGAAAAAGAAAATGAAGGTGAAGTCCTTCAGCACCTAAGTGATGAAATCAGTGCTTCTTTCTTAAATGAAATGAGCGCAGCACAACTGGTGGATTTAACCGCCGAGCTCGATACCGATGATGTTGCTGATTTATTACAGCAGCTCCCTGAGCACGTCAGTAATGATGTACTCCGTGGTATGGATAGCGAAGATCGAAACCGTTTAGAAGCCGTCTTATCTTATCCAGAAGACAGTGCCGGCGGCTTGATGAATACCGATACCGTGACAGTACGTCCGGATATCACCTTAGACGTAGTATTGCGCTATTTACGACGTCATCGCTCATTACCGGAGATGACGGATAACTTATTGGTTATCAACCGCAGTGATGAGTTTATTGGTATTTTACCGATCAATAAATTATTGGTCAGTGATTTAAACCAAACCGTTCGTGAGGTTATGACGACGGATACCCAAATCATCCATGCCAGTATGGATGAAGAAGATGTTGCTAAGATTTTCGAGCGTCACGACCTCGTATCCGCACCGGTTATTGATGGCTTAGGCAAGCTAATTGGCCGAATCACCATTGATGACGTTGTTGATGTTATTCGTGATACCGCCGATCACTCATTAATGAGTATGGCGGGTTTAGATGAAGAAGAAGATACTTTTGCTCCCGCGTTAAAAACGGGACGCCGACGTGCCATCTGGTTAGGGATCAATTTGATCACCGCCTTTATTGCGTCATTGGTCATCGGCATGTTTGAACAAACCATTGAACGTCTTGTGGCGTTGGCAGTATTGATGCCAATAGTTGCTAGCATGGGTGGAATCGCTGGCAGTCAGGTTCTAACCTTAGTGATACGAGGCCAAGCATTAGGGCACATAAGCAGCAGTAATATTCGCTGGTTATTAAACCGTGAACTAGCCGTAGGCTTTTTCAATGGCCTGTTATGGGCAGCGGTCATCGCTGGCATTACATTATTTTGGTTTAACGACCTTCAATTAGCGTGGATTATTGCCGCCGCTATTATTATTAACTTGTTAGTCGCAGCCCTCAGTGGCGCTGCACTACCCATTATACTGAAGCGCCAGCGCATTGACCCTGCGCTAGCGGGAGGAGTGATCTTGACCACCATTACGGATGTTGTCGGTTTCTTCTCCTTCTTAGGTTTAGCCAGTATATTTTATTTATAAAGGGCAGCTTTATCATGGCCAAGAAAAAGAAAGATCCGTTCGCGGAAGAAATTGAATACGAGATCGTCAGCAAATCAGAAATGAAGCGCGATATGATCGAATTGCAAGAGTTAGGCGAGCGTATTATCGCTTTACCACGTAAGAAAGCGATGGAACTGCCATTATCTGACGTTATGAAAGCCGCTATTCGTGAAGCTGACCGCGTTGGTAAAAACGAAGCGATGCGACGTCACATGCAGTACATTGGTAAAGTGATTCGCAGTGAAGATATTGAAGCTATTCGTGAAGCATTGGATTTATTAGACCCTTCTACCGAAGCTTATGGTCGAGTTAATGGCCAGCAGGAACAATGGCGCACTCGTTTGATTAAGGATGGCAATGCCCTAAACGATTTTATCGAGCAGTTTCCTAATGTTGATCGCCAGCATTTACGCACTCTCATCCGTAATGCTTCTAAAGAAATGAACAGTGAACCCCCAAAGCCGGGCAGCAACTATAAGAATTTATTCAAAGCGATTAAAGAGCAATACAACTTAAAAGACGATTAATCACTTAGATCATCCCAGCGCTAATCACTCGGGTTAATATTTCTCTGGTGATTAGCAATCGGCATCTCGCGGCGAATTCGCTGCACTTCATTCAGCTCAATCTCAGCAATCGCAATTCCTTCACCACTAGGCAACTGATCCAATATTTCACCCCATGGTGAAATCACCATTGAATGGCCAAACGTACGGCGCTTATCATCGTGCTGCCCCCATTGATTTGATGCCAGAATATAACATTGCTGTTCAATGGCTCTGGCTTGCAATAATGGCTGCCAGTGAGCCTTGCCCGTTGTTTCAGTAAAGGCCGCAACCACTGAAATAATATCGGCTCCTGCTTTTCTCAGACGATCAAACACATAGGGAAAACGTAAGTCATAACAAATGGTTAAGCCGACATTGCCATAAGGCGTTTCAAAAACCTTGATATCATCACCAGATAAAAACATATCGGATTCACGATAACGCCCCTGGGCATCATCGATATCCACATCAAATAAATGAATTTTATCGTAATAACCGAGTTCTTCACCTTGGTCGCTATAAAAATAACAGCGCGGATATACCTTGCTTGCCTTCGGTTCTAAAACCGGAATCGTACCGCCAATAAGGAAGACTTGATTGTCTTTAGCCCAGCCAGCCATACGGCTGCGTAACGTGCCTAAGGCATTCATTTCTTGCTGCCCCAGCGCCAAATACTTTTGGCTGTCGTAACAAGCAAAGACTTCAGGCAGAGCAACGATATTAGCCCCCTCTAAAGTGGCTTGTTTTATCTGTCTTTCAATTGCCGCTAGGTTTTTTTCTACATCCGGCCCCGTCGTTATTTGCACGGCGGCTAATCTTGCTGCTTTACTCATCGTCACTACCTAGGCCAAATATATCCAAAAATCGATCTTTAAAACTACGACTTTCTTTACCTTCAAGTTCATTATCAAACGCCTGATCAATTTCCATCTTAGGATTTTCGATCGTGCCACTGACGGTATAACTCGCACTGGTAAATTGTTCGAGCTCTTCACCAATTAATTTTTCAGTCACATAAATAGCGCCAGCTATCTGTGGCGCTAATCCCGCTAATACAGCGACTAAAGGCAAACTACTGGTAATTGGAAAGGTCACGACTAATTTCTGGTCAATCTCTTCCGTATTAAAATTAATAAGGCCGCTGGACTGAAATTTAGCCGAAGGTCCATCAATCCACAAAGGATCAACTAAGGTCGCAATGCCATCTTCAAAAGAGAGGCGGGTTTTCAACACATCAAATACAACCCCTTCTTCATACAGGTCAGAAAAGTCTAACTGTAAACGACGACTGATCGAGTTAAAGTTTAAAACGCCAAAGGCTTTTAAAGCGCCAGCATTATCACTGACTAATACACCTTCTTTAATATTAACTTTTGCAAAGCCATTTAAACTACCATAATTAAAACGAGCTGGAGAACCTTGCCAGTGCAGATCCACATCAAATCTAGATTTCTCTGCCTCAATGGATGCCGCTTTACGGAACGCACGCTGACTGTCTCCGAGATTCTTACTGGTTAAGCGGAATAAACTTAAATGCGTTTTATGCCCATTCTCATCTTTACTCCAATTTATATCACCTTTCATCGTCATCGATTTACTCAGTGAATCATTAATATGTATCTGAGTAAATTCATCCTGCTGGCGCATGGTCATATCCCAGCGACCATAATTGCTAGTACCTAAAAAGACTTCTTCAACCTTCATATCCGTACTGGGAATCCATTTAGGGTCAAATGATTCTAATGGGTCTACTGTTTCCCTAGCCCCAAACTTAATATCTTTATTAGGGTCGTTCTCAGTAATGGGCATGTGGATATATTCAAGATCCATATTGATCGCATTGTTCTCTAGGTCATCAGGCATTATTATTTTGCCTTTAACCAACTCACTCTCTAAATCAAACTGCCACTGTCCCCATTTATGATTGCCTTCAATATGACTAGGCCCCATAGGAATTTCCCAGGCGTTAACGGCTGGGGCTGAAATATTAATATGAGTCAAAATAGCAGCCTTATCCCCTTCCGCTTCTACATTCGTATCAGGCTTAGGCTTTATTTCATTCCATAAATCCCACCAAGCTTTAGCGTCGAGTTCATGATTAATATTACCGCTAATCGTTAAACCATCATCACTCGGTAAATAAGCCGGCGTTGTGCCCAAATAGATTTGCCCACTTTTAAGGCGGCCTTTCTCCATTGCCATGACACCATTAGCCAAGTCGGAATAGCTAAAGTTTATTCTTACATCTCGAGTCTTGGTTACGTTTAATTGGAAAGGTAATACCTGCTCCGAGACTTTACCAAAGGGAGCTGGGGTCGCAATTTGAATACCCTTCAAATCACTGCTCATACTCATCTCTAATCCGCCTCGAGCAATAGGGCGAATAAATAAACTGCCTTGATAATCAAGCTCGCCACTCACCGTTTCAAACATAAACAAAGGGAGCCATTGTTTTATAGCGGTCGCTTGCGCCTGCCCTTGAGCATCAATTTTTATATCAAAGCCATCACCTACTTTTTCAGAACTAATAACCCCTTTTAATAATCCCGAAAAGGTATTCGCCGATAGGTCTAAAGAACTTAAGCCTAGATCAGAATCAAATGTCACTTCCCCATTTATATTTTGAAAAGATAAATCCAGATCTTCGACAATAACATCCACTTTATCCAACTGACTCGTCAGACGTATTTTATTATTACCTTTATCTGTCAGCGGAATTTGAGCATACAGCTCACTCACTATATTGCCATTTGCCACTTTCCAGGTATCAAATGCCCCGCCAACTTGATCGCGCAAAGGGGTATCCTGTAAGTATTTAATACCTTCCTGAGCACTGCCCTGCAACTGCCCACGCAAGGTCATCCAAGTATTATTCTCATCACTGCGTACTTTGAGTCGGCCACTACTAGGGACGAGATTACCGCCTAGTGTGCGACCCCGATGCATCCAAATATCCACATTGGGTACATCAACCATCACATTAGCTTTTACATTTTCGACTTCAGGCCAAGCGGGTAAATAAGTTACTTGCGCGTTTTGTACATCAGCATACAACTGAATTGTCTGCGCCTGCTCAGCGATTTCATCTGCAACAGATCCTGCATATAAAAAACTCCCCTGCTTGGCTAATCCGCCTTTGATATTCGAATTTAACCAACTGGAAATATCATCTGCGACGGTGAAAGGAACAAAAACATTTTGTTTTAATAAATCTAAGTGTTTGATTCCCAATAACAGATTGAGCTGAGGCTCAATACTCCCATCTTTAAGAGGCGTATAAAAAGAAAAGCCACCATTCACTTGAGCTTGCTGATAACCTGCCACAATATTAGGGGCTGCTAGTCGCAAGTAATCAGGTTCGATTTGCCAGAATATATCTGCATCAACATTTTCAAGTACCCAACCATCCTTATAGAGTTGATCAAAATGTATATAGGTATCAGAATTATTAATTCGTAAGTGACCTTGCTTGGCATTCAAAGCAATGCTGGCATTGATCTGGCCAGCTGCCGGAATACCATTCCAAGCATCAATCTTGCCATTAGATAATTCTAAATTAACTCCCCAAAGCCAATCTTGCTCTGGAATAAGATTAACGCGCACTTGGTCAACATTTCCTCTCGGCTTGAGATTAGTAATATATTCCATGTATACCGGTGCTAGAAACTGAAAGTGCTCGATCCAACGAGCCGTTTTCACTAGGTCAATATCATCGAGTGCTAGCTGCCAACCACCTTCAATACTTGGCAGCCAGCTCAAACGTCCTTTCGGGTTAGGTGGGGCAATTTCGTTTAACCATTGCAAGTCACTTTCAAACCACAGGTGCCAGTCTGTCGTATCTCGACGCCCTGCTAATGTAATGCGACCTTGTTCGAAACTAAGCTCTTTCGCATTGTCTTTCTCCGTTTTAACCACAGAAAATTGAGGAATATCTAAGTAGCCATCTAAGCGATGCAATAGGCCCTCCTCTACTTCTAGCCAAAGCTTCGCCCCCGCTGTTAGTTCGTTAACCTGCCATTCATTATCTTTGTCAGGTATCCAGTCTTGCCAAGCCTGTGTTGTTAATTCTAGGTAGCCTTTACCATTGTGATCAGAAAAATCCCAAAGATCCCCTTCAACTTCAAATTTCGTTGTTAATACCGCTCCAGTCTCTGCTAATTGGATTTCGCCATCTAACCAATGTTGTAGTCCATTATTACGCAGACGCAGGTCGAGTAGCTTCATTGTTTTTAGCGGCTTATCAAAACGGGCTATATCGACCTGCCAATTAAATAAATGTATCTCACCCTGCTGACTTAATAATTCTAGCCATAACGGTTTTTCCGCCGGTAAAAAGCTGGTCGCTGGAGTATTGTTATTTTCATTTTGAACTAGAGAGAAATGACCCAAACGCCAGTTATTATTGTGGTCTTCTGAAAAAGGAAGGTGAACGCCTGCTAGGGTAATACTTTCGAATACCGGCACTCGATAGAATAAACTAGCGCTGACATTTAATTCAGCTTCTAGCCGCTGAACGATGATTTTTTCTTTATCACCAATACTGAGCTTGTTTACCTTGATGCGTGGAGAAAACCAAATCCAATCTCCCTGCAATGTATCCAAAGTGACGGGGGTGCCCAGTTGCGCAGACAAAACCTGCTCGACATCATATTTCAAAGTTTCAACAAGAGGAATTAGCTGACGACCTAAACTGGTATACAAGGCTAAAAGCACCAAGCACACGACCCCCGTCAGCCAAAACTGAGTCCATAGATTATGAAGCAAACGCTTCATTAAACGACTCCTAGTTTACGGTAAAACGATGTCATATTGATCCTGAGTATAATTAGCCTCTACCTGCAACTTAATGGTTTTGCCCATAAAGGCTTCGAGATCGGCGAGGCTACTTGAATCTTCATCCAATAAACGATCAATAACCGCAGCAGACGCCAGCACTAGATATCTGCTGGCATCATAGGCACGCTCTTCACGTAAAATTTCACGGAAGATGTCGTAGCATATCGTTTCAGCTGTTTTCACTGTGCCGCGCCCATCGCAACACGCGCATGGCTCAGTTAACATTTGACCTAAGCTTTCACGCGTTCGCTTGCGAGTCATTTCCACAAGACCGAGCTCTGATACGCCACTTATTTTGGTTTTCGCATGATCTTTTTCTAATACTTTTTCAAGCATTCGCAGCACTTGTCTTTGATGCTCAACATCAGCCATATCGATAAAATCGAGAATAATGATGCCACCTAGGTTACGTAACCTTAACTGCCGCCCTATTGCCGTCGCCGCTTCTAGATTCGTTTTAAAAATCGTTTCTTCTAGGTTTCTACGACCAACAAATGCCCCGGTATTTACATCAATGGTCGTCATCGCTTCGGTTTGATCGATAACCAGATAACCACCGGATTTCAACGGCACTTTTCGCTCTAATGCGCGCTGCATTTCATCCTCTACCCCATAGAGATCTAAAATAGGACGTGGACCTGGGTAATACTCCAATTGCGGCAGTATTTCTGGAACGAATTGCTCAACGAATTTTTCGATACGCTGATAGGTTTCTTTGGAGTCGATTAATACGCGCGTTACTTCTGGGCGAGCATAATCACGCATAGTACGTAGGAATAAAGGCAGCTCGTCATAAACTAAGCTTGGAACCTTCGCGCCTTTTAGCCTTTCCCCCAAGGTTACCCACAGTCGTTTTAGGTAACGGGTATCAGCAATGATTTCTTCTTCCCCAGCCCCTTCCGCTGCGGTACGTAAAATAAAGCCGCCCTTGTCCGTGAGCTCTTCATTTTTAATACTTTCAACGACCAAGGCTCTTAAACGATCACGTTCTTCCACATCATCAATACGCTGGGAAACCCCAACGTGATCGGTATCAGGCATATACACTAGATAGCGGGAAGGAATCGCCAGTTGATTGGTAAGCCGTGCACCTTTACTAGAAATAGGATCTTTGGTGACTTGCACCACCAGCTTTTGACCTTCGTGCAATAAACTGGTTATCGGCGTTTGCGAATCTCCACCAATGATATCCGATGCATGAATAAAGCCCGCGCGCTCTAATCCAATATCGACAAAAGCGGCCTGCATACCCGGCAATACTCTTACCACCTTACCTTTATAAACATTACCAACAAGACCACGAAGGTGCTCACGCTCGATAAAGACTTCCTGTAATACACCATTTTCAACCACAGTGACGCGGGTTTCAGTCGGGGTAACGTTTATTAATATCTCTGCTTTCATAAAATGCTCTCAGCGTTGGCAGTCGATGTCTCTTGCCACGACGCTATATTAAATTGGTTGAGTCGCTGTGCAGTTTCACATAAGGGTAGGCCGACAACGTTGCTATAACTGCCCTCTATTGACTCGACAAATACCGCACCGAGTCCTTGTATTCCGTAACTTCCCGCTTTATCTTGAGGCTCGCCAGTCAGCCAATAAGCTTCAATTTCTGCATCCGATATCACTCTAAACTTCACTTTAGTTATGACAATTTCCTGCTGAGTTTTATCCCGGCTATGCAAGCCAATAGCACTCATCACAAGATGCTCTTGCCCCGAGAGCTGGTTCAGGATCTCTTTCGAATGGTTTAATGATTCCGGCTTGGCTAAAATTTTTCCATTACAAACAACGGTCGTATCGGCGGCTAAAACCACATGGTTAGCCCTTTCAGCAGTGGATAAGCATTCAAACCCTGCCGCCGCCTTTTCTTTGGCTAAGCGCAAAACATACTCTTCCGGTTTTTCAGCGCTAGCAACGTCCTCGTTAATATCAATACTCAGCTGAGTAAATGACACACCGATTTGCTGCAACAATTCTTTTCGTCTAGGAGATGTAGAAGCTAAAACTAAATTCGCCATCACATTATCTCAATTTTTGAAATGAGCTAGATAATAAGAGATACAACCAAGGCCATACTAACGCACTCACTAGGGCCGGAAGCCATAATGATAACGGTTTATGAACATCATCCGTTGCGAGGGTTGCCCAATAAATAACTAGTTGATAACAGCATAACAATAAGAAGATGACACCTGCTTGTTGAGCTACATTAAAGACTCGTAGTCGCTGATACATCAATTGAAGAGCATAAAGCACCGTGGCAAATCCAATCACAGAACTGCCCAGCTGAATGCCTTGCTGCACATCCAATAACAAACCTAATGGCCATACCCACCAAAAATTAATCAATTTAGGGGCCTGTAACTGCCAGAAAATAAAGACCATCAGCACCCACTCAGGAACAAACCAGTCCATAAAGTCGACCAACGGGAAATACTGCAGGATAAAACCCGCGCAGAAAGTGAGCGCTAAAAATATATAAGTACGGGACGACATCATTTCTGCTCCCATAAGGATTTAGGAGGTACGTGACTGGCATTATCACTGAATACTAATAACATGTGACGACTCCTATCCAATTGAGCACTCGGCGTTGCGGTTACTACAGCAAACGCTTTACCGGGAAAGTGCTCTACCTTCGCTACCTTCGCTACCGGATAGCCTCTTGGGTAACGCCCACCTAAACCCGAACTAACAAGGGAGTCCCCCACTTCAATATCAGCGGTATCAGGAACGTAAATTAAATTCAGCTCACCTAACTGGCCTGAGCCAACAGCGATAGCTCGCACGCCATTACGATTTACCTGCACCGGAATTGCGTGGTTAGAATCAGCAATCAATAAAATCCGACTACTGTGAGGAAGCACATCGATCACTTGCCCCATCAAACCATGACTATCCAAAACCGGTTGGCCAATGAAAAGCTGATCTTCACTGCCTTTATTGATTAAGATTTGCTGGCTAAAAGGATCAGGATCAACAGCAACTAACTCAGCGACAATGACCCGTTCATTAATTCGGTCTGAGGTACCCAATAATTCACGTAGTTCGAAGTTTTCAGTTTCTAAAGAAATTAGGCGTTGGATTTTTTGCCCTAAGATAAGATTACGAGCGGATAATTCAGCATTATCCCGTTCCAGCTGTTGACGGCTTTTAGCGGAATCGCCAAACCAATCAACTAATACCGAAGGGGCTGAAGCAACTTGGTGCAATGGGTAAAGTGCATAACCTAAGCCATGACGAACGGGCTGAAATAGCTGACTATGGCTATCGAGCCACATAAGCGCAAGAGATAAACAAAGAATGCCAACCAAGCGCGAGGCGTGCAATGGCGTTATTTCAACAGGGGATTTAATAGCCCGATCCTTTTTCAATCCACGTAACGTTTAACTATACAAGGAAAGTGCTAACAGGATAAGACTTAAAGGCCTAAAAGCACGATAAAATCTCGCTTTAAGGCCTTTATTAACGCAGGAAAAATGACTGACGGAACTATTGATCTGCAGCCAATAATTCGAGCTGAGTATCACTTGAGTTCTCTAAGAACATACCGCCACCACGAGCAACGCACGTTAGTGGGTCATCAGCAACCAAAACAGGCAAGCCCGTCTCTTCGCTCAACAGTTTATCTAGGTCGCGCAGCAATGCACCACCACCGGTCAATACCAAGCCACGTTCAGCGACATCCGAAGCTAGTTCAGGTGGTGCTTGCTCTAAAGCACCTTTAACGGACTGCACGATAGACGCCAATGATTCTTGAAGCGCGTCTAAGATTTCATTTGAATTCAGTGTGAAGCTGCGTGGAATACCTTCTGCTAGGTTACGACCACGAACATCAATTTCACGCACTTCACCACCTGGGTATGCCGTGCCGATTTCTTGCTTAATGCGTTCAGCGGTTGCTTCGCCAATTAAACTGCCGTAATTGCGGCGTACGTAAGTAACAATATTTTCATCAAAACGGTCACCGCCAACTTTCACTGACTCGGCATAAACCACACCGCTCAACGATATAATCGCGATCTCGGTCGTACCACCACCGATATCCACAACCATAGAGCCACGCGCTTCTTCAACCGGAAGGCCAGCACCAATTGCAGCGGCCATTGGCTCATCAATTAGATAAACACGGCGAGCACCCGCTCCTAATACCGACTCACGAATCGCTTTACGCTCAACTAAGGTCGCTTCGTGCGGAACACACACGACAACACGAGGGCTTGGCGCTAAGAAAGAATCTTGATGCACAGTTTTAATAAAGTATTGCAGCATCTTTTCGGTGACTTCAAAGTCAGCGATCACGCCGTCTTTCAAAGGACGTATGGCTTTAATATTTCCAGGGGTACGACCTAACATGCGTTTCGCATCGGTACCAACAGCAGCAACGCTTTTTTGATTGCCTTGCATACGAATCGCCACAACCGATGGCTCATTCAATACAATACCCTTCTCTTTTACATAGATTAGCGTATTGGCCGTGCCCAAATCGATGGACAAATCACTGGAAAATAAACCTCTTATTTTTCTTAACATCCGATAGTTCCCAATTGGATAAAATGTCCCTGTCTAAAAAAGGGTTACAAAATTGGCTGTAACTCTAGCAACGGCGCAGGCTTTCGGCAAGCATCCAAGTCACATGTTGACGATAAATCTGTAACTGTAAGTTAACCGTCGAATTTGGCTGGCTAAAATTCAACCGATAAATCAGCCAATAAGCGCTAATATACTGCAACTAAATGTGGTAACTTATCGCCTTTAAATACGCCCTAAGCAACTGGCCGTTACCTTTGGATTAGTACCTACATCCGTACCCTTAAAAAGTAGCGGCATAAACAGTGGAGTTAACCATGTCTTTGGACACGAATCAGGTTCTCGCAATCGCCGACCTTTCGCGCTTGCAGATAGACGAAAAAAGTATCACAGAATTTCAAACCAACTTATCCAACATATTGGACCTAGTAGACCAACTACAGGCAGTTGATACCACAGGTGTAGAACCTATGGCTCACCCGATGGACGCCGTACAGCGCCTACGTGCTGATGTTGTCACTGAAGATAACAAGCGTGAGAAATTCCAAAAGATCGCTCCTAGCACCGCCGATGGTCATTACCTTGTACCGAAAGTTGTTGAATAACAGAGCTAAGAAATAAGGATTCATTATGCATAACAAAACCTTGGCTCAAATCTCTCAGGATTTACAAGCCGGCGAATATTCAAGTGTTGAAGTAACAAAGCACTTTTTGGATCGCATCAATACGTTAGACGGCCAATACAATAGCTTTATTACCGTTACCGAAGAACAAGCGCTAACCCAGGCAAAAGCCGCGGATGAATTACGCGCAGCCGGTAACGCTAACGAATGGACTGGTGTGCCGATGGCACATAAAGATATCTTCTGCACCGAAGGGGTTCGCACCAGCTGCGCTTCTAAGATGCTGGATAAGTTCATCGCTCCTTATGATTCAACCGTTGCCGATAACTTCAATCAAGTTGGCGCCGTCTCTTTGGGTAAAACCAATATGGACGAATTCGCCATGGGCTCTTCTAGCGAAAGCTCTTTTTATGGTGCCGTTAAAAATCCTTGGAACGAAGAGCATGTTCCCGGTGGTTCTTCCGGTGGTTCTGCGGCAGCGGTTGCTGCACGCTTAGCCCCAGGTATCACAGCCACTGATACCGGTGGTTCAATCCGTCAGCCAGCGTCTTTTTGTGGTGTAACTGGCATCAAGCCAACTTACGGTCGCGTATCTCGCTTCGGTATGATTTCTTACGCTTCAAGTCTTGACCAAGGCGGCCCAATTGCGCGCACGGCGGAAGATGCGGCCATGATGCTGAACGTGATGGCAGGTTTTGATAAAAAAGACTCCACCAGCATCGAGCGTGATGTACCGGATTACCGCGCGGATTTAAACAAGTCCGTTAAAGGCATGACCATTGGTTTGCCAAAAGAATATTTCAGTGATGATCTTGATCCTGCCATGGCGCAAACCATTCAAGCGGCGATCAAAGAATACGAAAAAATGGGTGCAAACCTAAAAGAGATCAGCCTGCCGAATACTAATTTATGTGTGCCTGCGTATTACGTCATTGCACCGTCTGAGTGTTCTGCCAACCTGTCTCGCATGGATGGTGTGCGTTTTGGTCACCGCTGTGAAGATCCAAAAGATATTGAAGACCTTTTCAAACGTTCACGTTCTGAAGGTTTTGGTGATGAAGTTCAGCGCCGCATCATGGTCGGCTCTTACGCTTTGTCTGCAGGTTTTTATGATGCGTATTATAAAAAAGCCCAGCAAGTTCGTCGTTTAATTAAAAATGATTTTGTTGCCGCGTTTAACGATGTTGATGTGATCATGAGCCCAGTTGCTCCAAGCCCAGCGTTTAAGTTTGGCGAAAAGAGCAAAGATCCTGTGAGCATGTACCTAGAAGATATCTATACCCTGTCAACGAACTTGGCGGGTCTTCCTGGCATGTCGATTCCAGCGGGCATGATCAATGATCTTCCTGTCGGCCTACAGTTAATCGGTAACTATTTTGATGAAAGCCGTTTATTAAACTGCGCACATCAATTCCAGAATGCGACTGACTGGCATACTAAAACTCCAACGGGCTTAAAATAAGAGGACGCTATCATGGAATGGGAAGTGGTAATTGGCCTTGAGATTCACGCTCAGTTGGCTACAAAATCGAAAATTTTCTCCGGCTCCAGTACTCAATACGGTGCTGAAGCGAATACTCAAGCGAATATTTACGACTTGGGTTTACCGGGAGTTTTACCGGTATTTAACGAAGAAGCCTTACGTATGGCGGTTAAGTTTGGCTTAGCCATCGACGCTGAAATCGGTATGAAATCTGTTTTTGATCGCAAAAACTATTTCTACCCTGATTCGCCAAAAGGTTATCAAATTACTCAGCTGCACGAACCAATCGTCGGCATGGGTCATATTGATATCGATATGGGCGAAGGTAAAACACGTCGCATTAACGTAACCCGCGCGCACCTTGAAGAAGATGCGGGTAAATCGGTTCACGAAGGTTTTGATGGCCAGTCTGGTATCGATTTAAACCGTTGTGGTACGCCGTTAATCGAAATCGTATCGGAACCTGAATTACGTTCATCAAAAGAAGCATCCGCTTATTTCCGTAAGATGCAAAGCATTGTGACTTACTTGGGTATCTGTGACGGTAACTTATCTCAAGGCTCTATGCGTTGTGACTGTAACGTTTCTCTACGTCCGAAAGGCCAAGAAGAATTTGGTACCCGTACTGAAATCAAAAACGTTAACTCGTTTAAAAACGTAGAACGCGCGATTGAAGTTGAAATCGAACGTCAAATGGACATTCTTGAAGACGGTGGCAGCATCACTCAAGAAACTCGTTTATTCGACGCCGATAAAAACGAAACGCGCAGCATGCGTTCGAAAGAAGTCGCGAACGATTACCGCTATTTCCCAGATCCAGATTTATTACCTGTGATCATCGACGAAGAATACGTTGAAGCGATTCGCGCTACCTTACCTGAGTTACCTGAGCAGAAAAAAGCGCGCTTTGAAGCTGAGCATGGTCTTTCTGCTTATAACGCTGGGGTATTAGCCGCGAGCCGTGAAATGGCTGATTATTTTGAAGTAGCCGCTGAGATTGCTGGCGACTACAAGATAACTGCTAACTGGGTAATGGGTGACCTTTCCGCAGCGTTGAACAAGAACGAAATCAGCATCACGGATATTCCAGTCAGCGCTGAGCAGCTGGGTGCAATCCTAAAGAACGTTAAAGGCAGCGACATTTCTAACGATGGCGCAAAAGAAGTCTTTAATGCGATTTGGTCTGGCAAGGGCAGCGACGTTGACCAACTCATCGATCAACTAGGTCTTAAACAAGTATCTGATACCTCTGCGATTGAAGAAGTGGTCGCACAGGTATTAGCCGATAACCCAAAACTGGTTGAAGGTTATTTGAATACTCCTGAAGACAAGCGTGCGAAAGCGATTGGGCCATTCATTGGCGCAACCCGTAAAGCCGCTAAGGGTGTTAACCCTCAAGTTGTGATGGAAGTTCTAAAACAAAAATTGAATGAGCTTGGATAACGTTTATCGAAGATATTGATACTCGAGCAAGTATCTGCCCAAGCCTTTCTACCTAAGCCCTATTACTGGCTTAACAAAAAAACCGCGGTTAATAATATTAGCCGCGGTTTTTTTGTGCCTCCACATCCCAATGACTTCGATCTAAAAATAAATATAGATTACTTGAGCCACTAACAAACTGTGGCGTATTTGTTCAACCTTAATACCAAGGCATTAGTCGAATTCCATTCTTTCACTAGACCTATGTCTTCAATTCAACAAAAGTATCTTTTTATTCATTAATTTTCCGCATTTTGACCTGTTAAGACCCCCACCCTCTCAAAACCCTACCTAGTATTTTTAGCAGCATTAGTCCGCTAGTGCTCACACTTGAATAATCAATAATAAAGAAAGAAGGATAATTTTATGATCAAACCCATCCATATCATGCTCTTGGCAATCTCGGGATTCTTAACCGCTTGCGGTGGAGAAAAGTCTCCTGATTATGTTCAAAACGCAGATAACAATCAGGTGATCACCCTAGGTGATTCAATCTTTGATTTATCAGATGAACTGCAGGGTAATCTGGAAGCATACGCGGGACAGACTTTTCGTAAATATACCCTTAGTGGTGCTCAGCTATACAACTCAGGTATCGGTGTAGAACCTGTTGTTGCTCAGTACGCACAAGCTAAGCTTGATGATAGTGACATACGCACAATCGTTATGGATGGCGGCGGTAATGACATTCTTATTCCTGCCATTATTCAGTTTGATCCTTACAACTGTAAAACTCAGTGGTATCAGTTTGGTAAGTTAAGCGCTAAATGCCGTAACTTCATTGATGACCTTTATGTTGAAGGCGTTGATCTATTAAACGACATGGATGACGATGGCGTAGAAAATATTATCTATCTTGGTTACTACTATACCAAGAACGCGTTATTACCACTTAAGAGCCTCAAGCAAGCTGTTGATTATGGTGACAAAATTCTAGCTGATGCTTGTGCAAACTCGACGGTTAACTGTACTTTTGTTGATCCTCGCGCAGTTATTAACAAGCGCGACATTGTCTTTGATGGCATTCACCCAGCAACTTCAGGTTCGAAAAAACTCGCGGATTTGATTTGGCCTCACCTAGAGCCATTGCTATAAATTTTTTCATTTTAAGCAGCACTTAATCGTGCTGCTTTTTTATAATAAAAAAAGGTGTTGTATGTTGAAGACTGTTTTAGGCACTAGCCTACTCGTAGTTTTAATGATTTCAGGCTACTCCCTCATTCCCGATGCAGAGGTGTCTCCCTCAAAGCCGCAAGAAATCACAAATTTTATTGAAAATCAGGTAGAAACCACCGCCATTATGAGCAACGAATGGGGCCCTGAAATTCAGAGTATTATTTTAGACTTACAGCAGCAATATCAAGATCAGATTCATCTGACGCATATTCAAGCCAAATTAATTTATATACGCGACCACCTGATTCAATATTTATCAGCCCCCCCCAACGAACAGTTAAAGAAAGTACTCGTCAGTGCCTTTCCAGGTTATGCCGATGCCATATTAAGTACCTGGCTGCGCCTAGACCAATATGAACTTTGGTTAGTTGAAGAAAACCGTACCCTAATGGATCTCGAGCCACTAAGCCGTGGTGGTATGTTATGGGAAAAACGCACCGAACTGTTCCCCCTTGCAGCATACGAAATATGGTCAGAAGAACAAGATAGCTATGAGGCTGCGCAATTAGAATTACACAGCACCCTAGATGCATTAGAGGTCTCTTTTGATCTGCCAATGCATGAAAGAGTTGATCGTCTGCAAAACTCTTTTAATCAAGCTAATGGCATTATAGTCGATACCATTAATACTCAAACCGGTAGCCTGCAAGGAACAATTGCTTCGATTTTATTTGGCATGGATGCGGTACAAAAAGATTTACAACAGCTTTCTAGCGAAGACCGTCAACAGCAAATAAAAGATATTCGACAGCAATTAGGTTTTGATCAGCAAACCATTGAGAAGATGGCCATTATTGATGAGCAGCGACAAAAGCGCTGGGAAAATGGTAGTGCCTATATGGTTTCTCGCCAGCAGCTGCTTGCCGATAATAATGAAGTACCAGAAACCCAGCTCGCAGAATTACGCAGTGAATATTTTGGCAAAAGTGCAAGCACGATAGCAAAAGAGGAAGAAAGTGGGTTTTATCGTTTCCAGCGCCCTCGATATTACGGTCGTAACTAATAATAAACCTCGCCTATTGTATTAGCCTACGGCTTTTATATCGGCGTTCATCTTGATAGCCATTCAAAACTCGAATGGCTATCAAGATGAAAAATAAATAGCGAAAATTAATGCAGGAACAATAATGATGTAGCTAACCATTAAGCCATACCAGACTTTAGGTGCCGCCCTTAAATCCATAAAGACATCCGCAATCAATATGCCTTTTGAGATTGTAATAACCGCAACAACCGTTAATAAAACGTCATGCTCCATGTGTAGTTGAGAGCCGATGATGGCTGCTAAGGTTAATAAAATCAGTCCTAACCAAACAACCGTTAACCTTAGCCCTTCAGCTTTCAATACATCAAACATTCATTCCACCTAGGATAAACGCATATTTCCGACTCATAGAACATAAACCAAAGGAAACAGAATAATCAACAACAAGTCCACCATATGCCAATAGCTCGCTGAAGATTCTAAATTAAGCTGCTCTGTTTCAGAGAGTGAAGCCGTATTGAGACTGTTTAATCGAAAAACCATAATGCTCAAAATTACCAAACCCAGCAATACATGCATAAAATGGAAGCCAGTAGTGAAAAAGTAAAACATATAGAAGTTGTTAGTCGATAGGTTAAAGCCCGCTTCAATTAATTCGCCGTACTCCCATAATTTAGTAACCACATAAATCATTCCGAGTAAAACAGAAGCGATCAATCCATAACGGGTTAACCGTATGCTTCCACGCCTTGCGAATAACACAGCAAGGGCCACAGTATAACTACTGGTAATTAAAGCGACGGTATTAATCAAGCCTGCAATCGGATGAAGGTTTTCCTGCCCTGCTCTGAACATATCGATATTATGACTGTGCATCCAGCTGTAACAAAAAAAGAAGATTGCGAATACCGTCAATTCAGCGAAGATAAAAATCCATACTGCTAAATCACCCGGCAATTCTGTTCTCTGAGAAGGGGCGCGATGACTCGAGGCTGAAAGTGAAAGACTTGAAACCCCTTCATTCAAAGTCATATTATTGGCCCGGTGGCTGCCACGTTCCCGTTGTTGAGCTGACATTTGCAGTAGCTTTATCGGCTGATGGCTTCTCTAGCTTTTCGCTACCGACCAATTCTTTATTCACTTCGGCAAGCTGATCAGTATTTTGATTAGTCTTATTTTCTTTTTTCATTAACGGGTCTTCACCACCACAACCACCGCAACAATGACTCATAATTCTATTCCTAAGCTAAAATTTGAGTTGTTATCATAGGCAACGGAATTAGACCTCTCGTTGATATAAATCAGCTGACAAAAGCCTATTGAAGAAATAAGAAAAAAACCTAATCCATATCATTTTTCTGCTGTAAAAAGTGCCAAAAGGCAAGGGGTGCGACAATTTGTCACTGCTGACGATTACCGAAGATTGATAACCTTGCCTCAAATTGATTTTTATCAAAATATTCTTTGTATAAAGACCTATAGTCATTACAGATATTAAATTGAGGCCATTATGATTAAACCTAAAACTTTTTTAAAAGCGACATCAACTACTCTAGCTGCCTGCATGCTTATAGCTTGTGGTGGTGATGATTCAGATGATACTAATTACACTCTAAGCCTAGCATCAGCGGAAACAGGCATTGTTGGTGAGTCTGTATTCTCGATTAATGTCACCGATGATAACGGTCTTGCGGTATATGGCGAAACCCCAACCATTAAGCCCATGATGCTGATGACAGACAGCGGCATGGAACACAGCGCACCTCACCTTGGCTGCACCACGACCGATGAGCAAGGTAATTCTGACTGCACGGTATATTTTCTGATGGGCACATCCATGGGAACCTGGACCGTCGATGTAGAACTAGAGAATGCTCAAGCTTTCAGTTTTAACCCTAACGTCAGCATGTCTATGACTGAAACAGTTAAAGCAACACTTAAAGGCACTGATGATACGATTGGTGGCCTTCCACGCAATTATATTATCTTTAGTAGCGTTCCAAGCATGGCTATGCCTATGGAGATGGCGATGGCGATGCCTACTTCCCGTTCTGTTGAACTGTTTATTGCTAGCAAAGAATCCATGATGAGCTTTCCAGCACTCGCTACTAATACAGTTTTAAGTGAAGGTTCTGCAGACGCACTATCTGTCGATAGTATTGATGTACTTATTAGTGCAGATAAAGACGCTGAAACGTGGACAACGGCATCCAGTGACGGGAATGGTAAATGGACTGCTGACATTGACGGCTACACCGATACTTTTTATGTTAAGTTGAGTGTAAATGCAGAAGCCAAAATGAGCGGAGAGCTTGATTTTGCCACCTTCGCCAAAACTACTGACGAAGCCATGCCTGAAATGGCGCACTAAGCAAATGAAAGAATCTACTATTTTTGTATCAAAAGCTCTAACTCTTAGCATCGGCTTGCTCAGCTCGTCATCCCTCTTGGCAGCCTCCTGCTGCGGTGGCGGCAGTGCAGGTTCATTATTGTTGCCAAAGTTTGGGAAGAAAGTAGTGGATGTCTCTTTTGATATCGAGTCATACAAAGGGAAGTGGGATTCTGATCGAAACTACATTGCCGATCCTGCCTCTGACAGCCTTAATCAATATCGATTAAACTTGGGTTATGGACAAAGATTATCCAAAAACTGGCAAGCCAGCATCATTGTCCCTTATGTCTGGAATGATAATCAGCTTTCTGGAGATAGCATCAAATCTGATGGCTTTGGTGATACCAGCTTAAGTTTTTGGTATGAAACATTTGATCGAGTGACCTGTGTTTATCAAGTGAATAGTATAGAAGATCTCAAGCCGGCTATTTATTTGGGCGGCAGTCTCACCGTACCGACAGGAAATTCCATGTATGGTGATAGTGCCAGTGTCAATTACGATATCACTGGTCGTGGGTTATACCGCTTTGATAGCAACATTATCATTGAAAAATCAGTCTACCCCCTTACTGCTACTTTACAGGGCTCTTACGGCAAACATTTCGCTCGCCCAGTAAACCAAGAATATGGAGAAGCAGTTGAGCCCTATACTAAACGCTTAGGCGATCGCCGGTTTTTATCAGCTTCTATAGGTTATACTGTATTTTTAGAAGATTTAGATACGGTAACATTCTCAGCGGCGTTGGCGAGCTTGAAAGAAGGGAAAGCTCAAACAGGCAAGCATAAAGAAGCTAAAAGCCAATTAGAAAAACAATCAGCATCATTAACCACAGCCTATGCAAGCCCAGATCTACGCTATATATACAAAGCGAGCTGGAGCCATGCTTTTGCCTCTGATGATCATGGAATGAACTTTCCAGTTACCGACATTATTACTTTAGGCTTAAGCTATGCATTCAATTAAACACTTTATTTGTATTTCAATGGCACTCTTATTGAGCGCGTGCGTTGAAGATCTCGCCCCAGAAAGCAAAGACATTCGTAGCAGTGAAGATTTTGAGATTATTATTAGTGATGATTTTAATCTGCTATCAACCGAAGAGATATCAATAGAATTAGAAGATGAATTAGCAAATCATGATGCCGTTGTCTTATATTTCACTATGTGGTGTACCACATGTAGCGGTCATATGGATGAGATCAACTATAAAATGGATTCTTACCCTAATATTCGCTTTTTAATGGTCGACTTTATATCCAGTAGCATCTCTCAATCTAAAAACTACCAAAGAGATAATGGCTACAACCAAATGACTACCCTTGTAGATAATAACGACACACTACAAGACATGTATGATGGCAAAATGGCTTCTACTGTTATTATCAATAATCAAAAAGAAATTATATTTAACGAAGTCTATAAGTCTCGTTTATATGACGTGCTAGATAATTTATAAGGCATAGGTAACACCATGAATTTTTTTGCCACTTTACTAAGCATACTATTCGCTAGCTTTTTGACGCTTACCAGCTTCGCCAATATGCCATATGAACGATTTTCGCAACAACCTCCGGTAATGGCCCCTGACTTCTCTCTGCCAGGCACGAGCGAGCAAGAAATAAAGCTTTCTGACTATCGAGGTAAAATTGTCCTGCTAAACTTTTGGGCAACTTTCTGCGCCCCCTGCCGAATGGAGATGCCTTCTCTACAAGCTATTTCAGTCAAATATCAAAATGATGACGTTGTTGTTATTGCTGTTTCTGTAGATTCTGGTCGAGAGAAAGCGGTCAAAAAGTGGATCAAAAAAATGAAGTTGGAGTTCCCAATTGCATTGGAAGGTGATTCTGCAGGTGATATCTACGAAGTTTCGGCCCTACCTGTAACCTTTATAATAGGAAAAAAAGGGCAGTTAATAGGTCGTATTCTAGGTGAGAGGGAGTGGGATAATAACGAAACGCATCAATTTATTGAGACCCTGCTTAGCTCGACTAAATGATTAAGCTCAATGACAGAGCCCTTAGTTATATTTATACTAGGTTTAGTAAATATTACAGGGACTGATTGATATGCGTATTTTACTACTGTGCTTAGTCTTTATTAGCCAGTACAGCTCGGCCAATTTTGATTGGTCAAATTATTCAAAGCTTTTAACCAAGTACACTGCCATTGCCGAAGTTTCAGGTATTCACAGCAACCTCGTGGATTATCAAGGCTTCGGCCAAGACCCGCTATATCCTGCTTTATTAGAACGCCTTGCACTGTTTGATAGCACCGCTTTAACAGATAATGAAAAACTCGCCTTTTATATTAATGCTTACAATTTATTAGCGATTAAACTGGTCATCGATCATAAGCCTAAAAAGAGCATCCGAGATATCGGCAGCTGGTTCAGTCCAGTATGGCAGAAGCCAGCGGGGGTATTAGCAGGCAAAACCATTAGCCTTGATACCATAGAACATAAAATATTGCGCAAAATGAAAGAACCTAGAATTCATTTTGCGCTCGTCTGCGCTTCCCTTAGTTGCCCTAACTTAAGAACAGAAGCCTATGATAGCCAAACTATCGATAGACAACTCGATGAACAAACAAAGCTTTTTCTAGCAGATAAAAACAAAGGCATTAGCATTCAAGGTAATACAGTTTACATCTCCAAAATTTTCAATTGGTTTTCTGAAGATTTTACTCAGGATAAGAGCGAACAAGGGGTATTAAAGTTTATCGCTCAATACAATATCGAAGTAGGACGCTTCTCACGCTATAAAACTCTAGATTACAACTGGCAGCTTAACCGCCAATAACCATTTTCCTTAACGTAAATTTCAGACAAAAAAATACCCCAGAAGAATCATCTTCTGGGGTATTTTTTTACCCACTCAATCACTTCACAACTTTTAACGCTGGACGAGGTTTTGTCGGCTTGTCATTACGAGTATCAGGCTTAGTTGGCTCAGGTGGCTGATCAGGATCAGGCGCCCCCGCTTCATTGCCAAATACCATTCCCTGGCCATTCTCTTTGGCATAAATTGCCAAGATCGCAACCATAGGTACATAAAGGTCAATCGGAACACCACCAAAGCGGGCGTTAAACGATAAACCATTATCATCAATAAGCAGTGTTTTAACGGCTGAAGGGCTGATATTCAGCACGATCTGACCGTTATTCACATAATCTTCTGGTACTTGAACTCCAGGTAAACCCGCGTCGACCAGCACATAAGGCGTGCAATCATTCTCGAGTATCCATTCATTCAGTGCCCGCATTAAGTACGGGCGACTCGGTGTCATTGTCTGCATCTCAATTAACCGCGCATTTCCTGCTCAGCTTCTGACAAGCTAGCTTGGAAAGATTCACGATCAAATAAGCGCTCCATATAATGGAATAAAGGCTCAACAGCTTTACCGCTTAGCTCAATACCCATTGCCGGCAAACGCCACAAGATTGGAGCCATGCAGCAATCAACAATAGAGAATTCTTCACTCATGAAGTACGGCTTATCTTTAAAGATAGGCGCGATCGTCATCATGCCTTCACGTAATTCTTTACGTGCTTTTTCTTTATCTTTATCTTTCGCCGTTGGCGAGAAGATAGTGTCTACTAATACACACCAGTCTTTTTCGATGCGGTGAATCAATAAACGGCTTTCCGCACGAGCAACCGGGTAAACAGGCAATAATGGTGGATGTGGAAAACGCTCATCCAAGTATTCCATCATTACGTTTGGCTGGTATAGCACCAATTCACGATCAACTAATGTTGGCAATGAATTATACGGATTCAAAGTAGCCAAATCTTCTGGCTTGTTATCAGCGTCTACGTCGTGAACTTCTACGGTTACACCTTTTTCAGCTAAAACAATGCGTACACGATGGCTATAATGATCAGTCCCATCCGAATAAAACGTCATTGAAGAACGCTTAGCAACAACACCCATATAATCCCCCAGCTAAATAAAATTTTTAACTATTCAAAAACAAATACAGCCCGGACACGTTTCCGCGCCGAGCAGTACAGGTAATTCTACTAATTCGAAATCGAACTAGTGAATTTCTTTCCAGTATTCTTTGTTCAACAAGTAAACAGGAATTAGGAAAATAACCAAGAACAATAGTACCCACCAACCAAGACGTTCACGCTCTAAAGCGATCGGCTCAGACATGTATACTAAGAAGTTCACCAAATCATACACTAGATTGTCGTATTCTTTTGGAGTTAATTGACCTTCTTCCGCTAGGTATAATACTTCTTTCGGAGTTTCAAGTTCACAGCTATCAACCATGATCTCAGTACCGGTTAAAGAATCATAACCTGTTGATACCGGTGCACAACCTTTCTTCTGCACACCTTGCAAGTCAGCAAGAACGTGAGGCATACCCACATCTTTAAATGCGGTATTGTTCACGCCCCAAGGACGGCTAGTATCTTCGTAGAAAGAACGCAGGTAAGTGTACAACCAATCGCCGTCACCACCACGTACACGAGTAACCAAAGTAAGATCTGGAGGTGTAGCACCGAACCATTTCTTAGAATCTTCAGTACGCATAGCGATCGTCATAAGATCACCAAAACGCTTACCCGCGAAGTTTAAGTTTTCTTGCATCAACTCTTCAGAGATATCTAAGTCTCTAGCAACACGGTTATAACGACCGTGTTCTAGTGAGTGACAACCCATGCAGTAGTTCATGAAAGTTTGAGCGCCACGCTGCAAAGAGGCAGTATCACTCAAATCTGTTTTATGTTCATCCAATGGAATCTTGCTACCCGCAGCGAATGCAAGAGTTGAAGCCATCATAGCGAACAGAGCAATAACTATTTTCATTCTAGTGGCCTCCAGTTACACGTTCAGGAACAGGTTTGGTTTTTTCCATACGAGTATAGAAAGGCATCAATAAGAAATAACCGAAGTAGAATGCAGTTAACCACTGAGCCAAAGTTGTATTGTTGATCAAGCCTAGGAAGTAACCATCAGATGGCTGAGTACCTAACCAAGTCAAAATAGCGAATACCACACCAAAGATTGGGATCAAGGTCTTACTGATCATACCTTTGTAACGAATACTCTTCACAGGGCTCTTATCTAACCAAGGTAGTACGAACAAGATAGCGATCGCAGCACCCATCGCAATAACACCTAATAACTTATCAGGGATTGCACGTAAGATGGTATAGAAAGCACCGAAGTACCATACCGGAGCAATATGCTCAGGGGTCTTCAGACCGTTCGCAGGCTCAAAGTTCGCGTATTCCAGCATGAATCCACCACCCATTGGGAAGAAGAACATGACAGAACAGAAAATCATCAAGAAGACTACGATACCGACCATGTCGTGTACTGTGTAGAAAGGATGGAAAGGAACACCATCTAAAGGTACGCCGTTTTCATCTTTGTGCTTCTTAATATCAACCCCATCTGGGTTGTTAGAACCGACTTCGTGTAGTGCCAACAAGTGCAATACAACCAAGGCAACAATCACTAATGGGACAGCAATCACGTGTAGTGCGAAGAAACGGTTTAGCGTAGCGCCTGAAATCAGGAAGTCACCACGAATCCAAGTTGTAAGGTCGTCACCAATGACTGGGATCGCACCAAACAAAGAGATAATTACCTGAGCACCCCAATAAGACATCTGACCCCAAGGCAATACATAACCCATGAAAGCTTCAGCCATAAGTGCTAGATAGATTCCCATACCGAACAACCAGATCAGCTCACGTGGCTTCTGGTAAGATCCGTACAATACTGCGCGGAACATGTGTAGGTAGATAGCAATAAAGAAGAAGGTAGCACCCGTAGAGTGCATATAACGCAATAACCAACCCCACTCTACATCACGCATGATGTATTCAACCGATGCGAAAGCCGCATCTGCGCTAGGAGTGAAGTTCATCGTTAACCAGATACCCGTTAGGATCTGGTTTACTAGCATAATCATCGACAATACGCCGAAGAAATACCAGAAGTTGAAGTTCTTGGGTGCATAGTACTTAGACATATGCTTTTCGTAAGTCACGGTTACTGGCAGACGATCGTCAATCCAGCCCATGATAGGATTTTTCTGCTGGCTCATTATGCAGTTTCCTCATCAATACCGATTACTAGGACATTGTCACCTTCAAACGAGTAAGGAGGAACAATCAAGTTATCTGCCGCAGGAGAACCACTATATACACGGCCAGACATATCGAAACGCGAACCGTGACAAGGACAGAAGAAACCACCCTTCCAGTCTGCATCAAATGGCTCTGGCTTAACTTCAGCATAGAACTTTGGTGCACAACCTAGGTGAGTACATACACCTAGTAGAACCAATAATTCAGGCTGACGAGAGCGCTGTAAATTGTCTGCGTAAGTCGGCTGTTGTGCCTTATTATCGTTTGCTGGATCTTTCAAACGACCATTTAAGCCTTCTAGCATACCCAGTACTTCTTCAGTACGGCGTACAACATAGACTGGCTTGCCACGCCATTCGGCAGTCAGCATAGCACCAGGCTCTAATTTACTAATGTCTACTTTAGCAGGTGCACCAGCAGCTTTTGCTTTCTCACTAGGGTTCCATGAAGCTAGGAATGGAACAGCAACAAAGCCGGCGCCTACAGCACCAACAGCAGCGGTCGAACCCAGGAGTAGCAGACGTCGACTGTTATTCACGCCGTCTTGACTCATCACCTATTCTCCCATCATTATAATTTTTGGCTTAACGCAGTATAGCCCGCAATTTCATGCAAACCTGCGTTAGCATCAGCTAGATATACAAAGCGGCGCACATAGTAATGAAAATGCGCCCCGCTGACAACTAAAAACCCCAATAGTGCTGGGGCTTTAGCTAAAAAAAAACGCCCAATGCATAATACATTGAGCGTTTCTTGATGTAGCGCAAGTTTGATCTTAACGCTTGCTGAACTGTGGCTTCTTACGTGCTTTACGTAGGCCAACTTTCTTACGTTCAACTTCACGAGCATCACGAGTAACATAACCCGCTTGACGTAGAGTAGGACGAAGAGTCTCATCATACTGCATCAATGCACGTGTAATACCGTGACGAATCGCGCCAGCTTGACCGCTACCGCCGCCGCCTTTTACGTTTACGATCACGTCAAATTTTTCTAAGCTTTCAGTCAATTCTAGTGGCTGACGTACTACCATACGTGCAGTCTCACGACCGAAATAAGCTTCGATTGCTTTTTTGTTGATCTGGATAGTGCCTGTGCCTGGACGCAAGAAAACGCGTGCAGTTGAGGTCTTACGACGGCCAGTACCGTAATATTGAGTCGCTGCCATGTCTTATCCGTTAATCTCTAAAGTTTGTGGCTGTTGAGCGGCATGCGGATGTTCAGATCCTGCATACACTTTAAGCTTACGATACATATCACGACCTAAAGGATTCTTTGGAAGCATACCCTTAACAGCCTGTTCGATAACCATTTCTGGCTTATGATCGATCAACTTGTCGAAAGAGATAGAACGCAAACCACCTGGGTAACCAGTGTGACGGTAATACATTTTATCAGTCGTTTTTTTACCAGTAACACGAACTTTATCCGCATTGATAACAACGATGTAATCGCCAGTATCTACGTGAGGAGTATATTCTGGCTTATGCTTGCCTTTTAGACGAAGAGCAATCTCAGTTGCCAGACGCCCCAGAGTCTGTTCGGCGGCATCAACTATAAACCACTCGCGTTGTACGCTTTCTGGTTTTGCACTATAAGTTTTCATTAAATTCTCGCCTTTCTAGGGCTTTGCAATCTTAAAAAAGAGGCGAAATTCTACACAAGTAGAACTCACCGCGCAAGCCCAATTTACGAAGTTACAAAGTACACAACGTCGTCATGAAGCTCAGGGGGACGGGGCGAGCTAAATTCAGACATTGTATTAATATTTTTCAGGTTGATGAAACTTCACCAAACCCCAAATTAAAGTCAGGAGGGCCGCCATAATGTTTAACAAGATGGCCAACGCCATAGCACTAGAGCTTTCTTCCTGATTACTGTAGCCCAGTACCTGGCCTACATAAAAGCTAATTCCGCTTCCTAAAAAACCGATTAGGATAGCTGCAATTAGATAATAGCCTTTGGCATCATCTAATGTCAGCTGACAGGTATTCACCTGTTGCTGGAAAAAGCGGTACGCACCATAACAGATTAATGCCGTCATGGATATTGAAATTATGAAATAAGCGATCATTTTTTATTCATCCTGAAAAATGCAGATAAATCAAAAGCCTTACTCAGAAGATTGAGAAGCTGTTGTTGCAAGGTTAGTTCAGCACGGTTGATTTACCAGTTTCTAATTGAAACTGTCTATAATTAGCAGGAGTTTTTTAATAAGCGAGCTTGCGCTATTGTTGACGGTATTCTGAGGGCGTCATACCAGACCAACCTTTGAATGCCTTAGAGAAGTTACTACCATCACTGTAACCCAACTTGTCAGCGATGATTTCTATCGGTAATTGTGACGTTAGCAGAATCTGCCTAGACCTTTTAAATAAAGCCTGATCTCGGACTTCTCGATAACTAGTATTTTCCGCTCTCAGCTTCCTTTTCAAGGTTGCCGACGACATATTTAGAACTTCAGCTATTTTTTCAATACTGGGCAGACCATCTTCTATTTTTTTCAATTCACGTTCGACCAACAGCTTAACACTGGTCGGAATTGAAATGGTTTGCAGCTGCTCTTCACAAGCACCTTGGGCCATCGTTACCAGATCCAAGTCAAAAGCGGGTAACAAGTCATTTAGAACCTCTACCGGCCACTTCAACTGCAGGCTAGAGGCGTTAAATTGAATCGTTGCCCCCAGCACATCATCATCCAAGGTAACCACATATTGCTCTATGTTTTTTCCGCACCATTTCTGGCAGGAAATTGGTAGTTTGATTTGGCTGTGAATAACCACCGGCACCGAGATCATTTGGCGAATAATGAATTCTATACTGGTTAAAAAAGCTAAGGCCAAAAAATATACCTCAGGGCATGTCTCGACTTCAAAGCCGAGATATAGCCGCCTATATTCAGCATCCCTCTGACGACGAATATTAAATATTTCTGCCCGTGTGCGCATATATGCCGTCACAGCAGTCGCAGCATCATCTGTTGTTCGGCTATAGCGCGCAGCAATTCCCAGCGCGCCATGCTGCGACAGTGTCATGCGCTTACCATACTCAACTGCCAGCGCCATATCGGGCATTAAGGCGGTAAAGTTTGATACCACGGCAATAAAGGACTTATGGCCAATAGAAATGCCTGGGCGAATTAATATATCCACCTCTAAGCCAGTCCCGCTTAACAAATCACTCTGCTTTAAACCCAGTTCAATACCAAAGTTCAATAATAAAATTAGGTAGTCAGATGAAATATATAGCTCACCCTCACCCGCCGTAACCAGCGACTTAATTTCACTATTTGACTGTATCGCCATAGCAGCTGATCCTAAAACACTAATTATTGCCTCTAAATCACCTAATCAGATGACTCACCCTGTGCCATAGTTATCCCATAATAAAAAAAGGCATGCACTATGAATAAACTCAACGATAAAGATCTTGCAATAAAACCTCGCCGTATGCAATTCGCGACCAACAGCATGAAAATGGATCGCTTTGCTATTAAGAACAACTCATTAATCAGTACTTTTTTCTATGCGCTATCGGGCATGTTTCCCGATGGTGAACGTTTTTTCATTCACTCAGTACGCCATTATCAAAAAAGCATAACCGATAAAAAAATGATTGCGGAAATACGCGGTTTTATCGGCCAAGAAGCGCACCATGGCCGCTGCCACGAAGAGCTCAATAGCGAAATTAGCAAGCTTGGCATCCCAATGGATCTCGTTATTGATAACATGGCTTCTCGCATCGAGATGCTTGAGAGCAGCTTTGGTCCAGAAAGACAGCTTGCACTTACAGTGGCTATGGAGCACTTCACCGCTAGCCTTGCCGAGTTCATCCTCAAAAATCCCAACATACTAGATGATACCCCTGATGCTTTTCGTCAAATGTTACTTTGGCATGCAGTAGAAGAAATCGAACACAAGTCTGTTGCTTTTGATGTTTTCAATCAAAAAGTCGGTGATGAATGGATGCGACGAAGGGTCATGGTTATCGCAATGATTACGCTATTCAGTCGTATCGCTTATTTTCAACTTCGCATGCTAATTAAAACCAAACATCTACCCAGCTGGAAGGAGTGGAAACAAGCAAGTCAGTTCTTCTGGGGGAAAAAAGGAATTTTGCGGGCCAACTTTTATGGTGTAAAAAAGTTTTTCAAACGTGGGTTTCACCCCTCAGATATTGATCAAGTGGCGCTAATCAATAATTGGGAAGCACGCTTTCCCGATGTCGCAGCACAAGAAACTTAAACTGCTCGATATTAAGCTGCTGAATATAAAAAAGGGAGAGTCATTAGTTCTCCCTTTTATCATTCCCAAACTATAATCCGTAACGTCCAAACAGATTAATGCTCACGTGTCGAACGGAATTCAACTTCCGGAAAACGATCCTGAGTTAAGCTCAAATTAACTCGAGTCGGGGCGATGTAAGTTAAGTGACCACCACCATCCATTGCTAAGTTATCGGCCGCTTTACGCTTAAACTCGGTAAATACCTTATCATCATCACAATAAACCCAGCGTGCTGTACTGACACTAATAGGTTCATAAATACACTCAACCTTGTACTCATCACTTAGGCGCTGCTTCACTACATCAAACTGCAGCACACCAACTGCCCCTAGAATAAGGTCATTATTATTTAGCGGCATAAATAGCTGAGTAGCCCCTTCTTCCGACAGCTGCTGCAACCCTTTTTGCAGCTGTTTCATCTTCAGAGGGTCCTTCAGGCGTACTCGCTTAAATAGCTCTGGAGCAAAGTGAGGAATGCCGGTAAAGCGCATTTCTTCGCCTTGAGTAAAGGTATCACCAATTTGTATCGTACCGTGATTATGCAAACCGATAATCTCGCCAGAAATCGCTTCTTCTACATTCGAGCGGTCTCCAGCTAAGAAAGTTACAGCATCTGCAACTTTAATATCTTTTCCTAAGCGCGAGTGCTTCATTTTCATACCCCGGCTATAGGTGCCAGAGCAAATTCGCATAAAAGCAATACGGTCTCTGTGCTTAGGGTCCATATTGGCTTGGATTTTAAAAATAAAACCACTGAATTTTTCTTCATCAGGCTGAACTGTACGATCGCCAGCTTCACGACTAATTGGAGCCGGGGCCCAATCAACAAAATAGTTCAGCATTTCACGAATACCAAAATTCGCTAAAGCCGTACCAAAGAATACTGGGGTCATTTCACCCGCCAAATACTCTTCCAAATTGAATTCATAACTGCCACCGCGAACCAGCTCTACTTCATCAATTAACTCTTCAACTAGATCAGCACCTAATTCTGCGCGCGCTTCATCCGTATCTAGCCCTTGAATCTGTACATCATCAGGAACCACACTGGCTTGTCCCGGCTGAAATAAATGCACGGTATCAGTGTATAAGTTATACACACCGCGAAATGCCTTACCCATGCCTATTGGCCAGGTAATCGGGGCACATTTAATCTTAAGAACCGATTCAACTTCATCCAGTACATCAATCTGATCGCGTACTTCACGATCCATTTTGTTAATGAAGGTAAAGATCGGTGTATCGCGTAAACGACATACATCCATTAGCTTAATGGTTCGATCTTCTACCCCTTTAGCACCGTCGATCACCATGAGAACAGAATCAACTGCGGTTAAGGTTCGATAGGTATCTTCCGAGAAATCTTCGTGCCCAGGAGTATCTAGCAAGTTAACCATTCGATCGTTATATGGAAACTGCATTACAGAGGTCGTAATCGAGATACCTCGATCTTGCTCCATCTTCATCCAATCCGAGGTTGCCATACGGCCAGTTTTTTTACCTTTCACCGTGCCCGCTAACTGAATAGCATTACCTAATAATAAAAGTTTTTCGGTGATGGTGGTTTTACCCGCATCAGGGTGGGAAATAATGCCGAATGTGCGACGTTTTCCAACTTCTTCTGCAAACTGACTCATTTTGCGTATTGCCTATGATATGGATCAAAACCGACATTATACAGAATACTCGCCAACACCGTATAATAATGAACGAGCAATATTCGAGTCTTACGTAAATTATGCAAAATCCAGCACTATCCAGCCTTAATACCAACCTTACTTTCGTAATAAACCGCTTAACCACCTTGCGTCTTGTTATTGCCTCTCTATTGCTAGGCTTTGTCATTTACCTTGAATTGAATCATTTTTACCCTGAATTAGTCACTTGGCTAACTCTTGCTGGGTATTTACCCCTGATAGTTATTGGCTTAATACAAAAACGCAAAGGCCTTACAGCCAATCAATTAGCACTGCACCTGTTATTCGAAACTCAGCTCATCACACTCTTTTTATACTTCACGGGAGGGGCAAGTAACCCTCTTATTTCATATTTTTTGGTTTTAATCGTAATAGCCGCATATAACCTCAGTAAAACTTGGGTCTGGTTTATCGCCAGCGCCTGTATTATAGATTATTCACTACTGACTCAGTTTTACCTTCCGATTGAATCATCCATGCCAGGCCACCATCTTGCAGGATCAAGCTCTACAGGGGGAGGATTTATATATTGGCACCTTGCGGGCATGTGGCTAACGTTCGTTATCAGTGCCATTGCATTAAGTTTATTAATTCCCGCTTTAATGGAAGCTAGCATCAAGCGTCGCCAGCAATTAATTGAATTACGTGAGAAACAATTAAAAAATGAGCAGCTCATTGGTATCGCGACCTTAGCCGCCGGTACCGCTCATGAAATGGGCACTCCATTGATGACAATGGAAATGATATTGAATGATAGCCTTGAGCATGGCATAACGTTAAGCAAAGAAGATGGCGAACTACTGCACCAGCAAGTCACACTGTGCCGTCAATCCCTACAACGCCTAGCTCTCGCAGGAAGAAACATCCATACAAAAAATGATTACAATAATGCTAGCCAATGGCTAACAACTTTATTGCATCGCTGGCGCTTAAGCCAGCCAAGAGCGATTTGGGCAAATAACGGATTTGAAGAAACAGCTAACATCCCCAAGTCCCCCTTATTAGATCAAGCGCTACTCAACTTGTTAGATAATGCAGCCCAAGCAGGGTCTCAAACTATCGAACTTTCGAGTAAAGTTATTGATAAACAATGGTACTTTACGATTCACCAGCCCGACCCTCTTGCAGCAAACGATCTAAAGAAGGATCATCTATTTGCCAGTGATAAAGAACATGGTATAGGCTTGGGCTTATATTTAAGTAATGCGAGCATTGAACAATTTAATGGTCAGGTTCACCTATCAGCCAATAAAGATGGCTCTACCACCTGCGTAATCAACCTCCCATGTAGAGAAACTAACAAATGAGTCAAAACTTAGCTTGCGTGAATAAACGTATCTTGATCATTGATGATGAAGATCATTTCGCTCAAGTACTCACTCGCAGCCTAGTACGCTTAGGCTATCAGACCAGTGACGTTAATAGTGCCGAGCAAGCCATAAAGATTATGCAGGAACAGGTCTTCGACTGGATTAGTTTAGATCTAAGATTAGGTCAGGAATCTGGGCTAAATATCATTAAACGTTTGCATGAAATTAATTCCGAAGCTCGTATCGTGATATTAACCGGGTTTGCCAGCATTCCTACCGCTGTCGAAGCCATTAAACTAGGGGCGTTTAATTACCTCCATAAACCTGCCACGGTAAAAGAATTAATACAGGCCTTTGAGGGAGAAAAAAGTGCGACGGAAGTAGCTATTGAAGAAACCCCTATGTCAGTAGAACGTTTGGAGTGGGAACATATTCAAAGGGTATTACATGAACATGAAGGCAATATATCTTCAACAGCAAGAGCGTTAGGTATGCACCGTAGAACCTTACAAAGAAAGCTACAAAAGCATCCCTCTCGCAATTAACTTCATACTAGCGAAGTGTTCGCCAAGAGATACCAAGGCCATGAACATAGTCTTCCGTCATAAAATAGCGATAACTGACATCAACACAGCTTCGCTCTCCACAAAAGTTCATACCAAGCTTGGCATAAGGGGCAAATGCAAGATTAATTTTTTCAGTCTTACAGTCTGAGCAATCAGATATTTCCCTATTTAAATAATAGTAGCTACTGCCGATGCCAGCGAAAGCCATCGTTTTCGCATTCAAGGGTTTGCTTACTCCGACATCCCCGAAGAGTGTAGCACCAAAGATACTGGACTCCTTATGAAACACAGTTCCTTCTGAGCCCTGCTGAACACCTTGATCAAAAGAATCTTTATCATCCCCTCCGGTTAAGCCTAGACCCAAAGAAAAGTAACGATCAATTACAGGGCTTAATGCCGTTGTTTTATTAAAATCTACACCCAGCGTCCTTAATTGCGTCCCTAATCCTTCCTGCTCAGCTTTAGTGACCGCCAAACTTTCAGCTGACAGATAGATCCCTGTTTGCTTCAGGTCAGCCAGAGAGCTTACTGAGATTCCCATAAAGATACTGATTGATAGAATTCTTTTCATCCGTGACGTCATTTATATTCCTAATGATTACTGCTTAGATGTCGTTAGTATCAATATTAACAGCTAAAAATTAAAAGCCAAGAATCAGCGCCGGCCTTGGATGGAGAAGAAAATACCTTGGTTAAACTCATTGGTTATGAATTGGCGATAATTTGCTTGTATGCAATAAAGTTGAGCACAGAATTCCATCCCCATTTTTAGATAAGGAGCAAATGATAGATCAATTTCCTGTGTCTCACAGTTAGTGCAATCTGTTATCTGCCGTTCTATAGAAAAATAAGAAGTACCCAATCCTAAATAACTTCTTACATGCCCAAAGAACTCGCTACTTTATCCAATATCTGCAAAGCCTGAAAAGCCTAGAATGCTAGATTCCTGTTCTTTGTCAGTACTAAATCCATTAGAAACTTGCTGAGAGAAAGCATTCTCATCTTTCCCAATACTGACACCGGCTCCCAATGAGTATTGAAATGCCAAGTCCTCTAGCCAAGGCTTACGAATTGAGACACTCATTCCAACAGTTCTTAAGTTCTTTCCTATCCCTAATTCCTCAGCAGCCCCATCATCGAGATCAATAGATTCAACATACAAACCTACCTGTCTTTCAATTGCATACGAAGAGTGATAAATGAGAAATAGACATAAAAACAATACATACTTCATCTTTAATCCTTTAAAGATATTGGAGGTTAAAAACCGAGATACTGTCGAAATATAATAAAACAGTTTTTAGCAGTTATGCTAAGAAAAATCAAAAAAGTGGCATTAAAACAAACTTAATTCTCAGATATTAAAGATAACAAGCTAATAAAATAGCATCTTCACGCCCTTGATGACTGGGGTAATAATTTTTCCGTAATCCAACTTCATTGAAGCCAAATTGATGATACATTGTAAACGCAGGTCGATTAGACTCCCTTACTTCTAAAAAAACTTCCAAGCATTTTTTATCCACGGCATGAGCTAGAATATTTTCCATTAGTTGATAGCCAATACGCTGTCTCTGAGCTAAAGGGGAGACGGCGATATTTAACACGCTTGCCTCATCTGCAACCGTACTTAATATTGCATGCCCTAAAATTGTTCCCTCATCACTTTCAAATATAATACTGTAATGGCGCTTCTGATTACTGGCCATGATGGAAGCAGACCAAGGAAAATCATATGCCGCGTTTTCATTAACCATCACGGCTGCAAGATCAGCCTCTTGCATACTTCTTATCGACATAGAGATTAGGAAACTATTTTAGTAGAAAGATTGTGCAGAGCTAACCAAAGCTGTTTCTTACCCGAAGAAGAATACAGCTCGTCATCACTAGCCACTGAGAATAAGGGTTTTGCTGCAACTCGACCTAGCCATTCAGAACTTGTGCTATCCATAGATACCCAACCCCTAGCACCCTGGCCACTCATGAATTCCCATTGCGCCGTTAATGCTCGTAAGGCAACAGGCATACTCTGATCTTCGCTACTGCCTTGGATGTAGGGCCACTTAAATTCAGAATAACTGGCTTGAGGAACCGCATTACCTAATAAGGAATAACTTACGGCTGTTTGAAAAGCATAATCACGTTTCTCGAATGCTTTGCTAGCAACCCATAAAACACCACAGGGCCATAATGCAAAATGCAATTCAAAATTCGGGACTGTTAGGTCAACAGCCTCAGGCTGATTAACCTCTTGAACATCAGTTACAGCAGTAGAAACAGCCTTGGCCATTTCTTCTGGCTTGCGAACCTCAGCAGGCGCTTTGGCTTCTTCACTGATAGGTTTTGCCGGATCCGGCGCAAAGCCCATCCCAGCCAATAAATCAGCCGCATGCCCTGCCTGAACAGAGATAGCATCACCAGAAGATTCGGTATTAGCTTGTTCAGTATCAGAAGTTGCAAGCCAAGAAGATTCTGCAGCGTTTGCCACAGGTTCACGCGGCATCCATAACTGGATTCCCATCGCCTGTAAGTACTCAATTCGCTGCTGCTCTAACATAATCAGATTAAGCCCTGAGACTTAAACCCCTTCGGTCTGAGGGTGCTGACGCTCTTTATCATCCATCAACATATTCAATGCACAGATATAGGCTTTTGCAGAAGCTGTAACGATATCGGTATCCGCACCACTACCATTAACGATACGGCCGCCTTTCTCTAGACGAACAGTTACTTCCCCTTGAGAATCCGTACCTTCAGTAATAGCATTTACTGAATACAGCTGTAAGCTAGCTTTCGAATCAACAATTGTTTCGATAGCTTTAAATGCCGCATCAACAGGGCCACTGCCGTCCGCTTTCGCTTTCTGCTCATTACCGTCCATGTTCAATACGATTTCAGACGTTGGCGTTTCACCAGTCTGACTATGAGCTGATAGAGAAACTAATTTAAAACGCTCACTAGCAGTCTTCGCATTACTCTCGGACACTAGAGCTTGAAGATCTTCATCAAAGATTTCATGCTTTTTATCAGCCAATTCTTTAAAGCGAGCAAAGGCATTATTTAGCGCTTCATCGGTATCAAAATTAACACCCAACTCTTCTAAGCGACTGCGGAAAGCAGCGCGACCTGAGTGCTTACCCATGATCATTTTGTTCGCGCCCCAACCGACATCTTCCGCCTTCATAATTTCATAGGTTTCACGATGCTTTAATACGCCATCTTGGTGAATCCCTGACTCATGAGCAAAGGCATTCGCACCAACAATCGCTTTGTTAGGCTGCACTGGAAAGCCAGTAATAGAAGAGACTAGACGAGAGGTCGGTACGATATGAGTCGCATCGATGCCAGTAGAGATATTAAATAAGTCATGACGCGTACGAGTAGCCATCACAAGCTCTTCTAGAGATGCATTACCGGCACGCTCACCTAAACCATTAATGGTACATTCAACCTGGCGAGCACCATTAGCAACAGCCGATAAGGAGTTAGCGACCGCTAAACCTAAATCATTGTGGCAGTGCACAGAGAAAATGGCTTTATCCGCATTTGGGATACGTTCAATTAAGGTCTTAATCGTCGCGCCAAATTCAGCAGGAATAGCATAACCAACGGTATCAGGGATATTAATCGTGCTTGCACCAGCATCAATTGCGGCTTCAATAATACGGCATAAGAAATCAATATCAGAACGACCCGCATCTTCACAAGAAAACTCAACATCTTCAACGAAACTACGAGACTTCTTAATCGCATAAACAGCACGCTCAATAACTTGATCAGGCTGCATGCGCAACTTGTATTGCATGTGAATCGGAGAAGTTGCAATAAAGGTGTGAATACGCGCACGCTCAGCTCTTTTTAGTGCTTCTGCAGCGTGTTCAATATCACGATCTACCGCACGAGCTAAACTACAAATTGTGCTGTATTTAACGTTTTCCGCGACGGCTTGAATAGACTCAAAATCACCAGGGCTCGCTGCCGCAAACCCTGCCTCGATAACATCCACCTTCATTTTTTCGAGGGCTTTACCGATACGAATTTTTTCATCTTTCGTCATAGAAGCGCCTGGGCTTTGCTCGCCATCACGCATCGTCGTATCAAATATGATTAAGTTATCTTGGCTCATTTAAGGCTCCACTACTTCAAGCTGCAAGCTACTGAGTAATCCGCTCAGTGCTGGGAATAATTATTGCCTTAATTATGACATAGGTTGATTTAAAGCGCGCGGTCGTTCGTGAGGATTATTTGGAATTTTGAGGTTCTGAATATAGAAAAACCAATGAGGGGCAATTCAATTATTAAATCTGCTCACCTACCTCCAGGTAGGAGCTCATGCATTTTTAGAATTTACTCAAATGTTCGTGGCACTGCATGCGTTGATTCGTTTCGGGGACGTTCACCCGGCATGGAGCGTAGCGCCATGAATGCATGGAATGGCTGGCCGGGGTCGAGCCTACAGGGAGAGCGCAGCGGCGTATTCACGGCGTGCCCCTAAAGGAATTAACGGATGCAGGGCTTGTGTGGTGTTGAGATAAAAGAGGAAGCGCTAAAGATTAAAGCGATCTGTTTG